>Charlie_p2__coassemble_3796_pt1 | contig 5986 bp, 4 predicted proteins | sample Charlie_p2__metabat2_high_PE_031 | metagenome-assembled genome bin Charlie_p2 | reverse complement strand
CCGTCACCGTTGCGGGTGGGCTTATTGGGGTCGGAGCAGCCGGTCAGCAGGCTGGAGCCAGCCACAGCCAGGGCGGCAGCGGCAGACAGCTTCATGAAGTTGCGGCGGGATACTTTCAAGGACATAATCCTTTCCTCCTTTTGGATGCAGCCGCACCAGGGCAGCCACGTTTGATCATAGTCATTGCGGCGCAGCCCAGGACAAAAACACCCCCTGGCGCACCCGAATGTTCTACCTATACAATAGTCAAAAACGAACTATTTGTCAATGGTTTTCACAATTTTTTTAGGGTAAAGGTAAGTATTCCCTGTAAAAATAGACGAAGCTTAATCGACAATTTTGGTCAGTTGATCTGCCGTCATGCGGAATGTGATGCTCTTATCCTGCAAAAATTGGGGCGTATAGGTCAGGTTCAATTCCTTCCACCCCACAGGCACCCTGCACATCAGCTCAATATAGCCGATCCTCTGCGGCGGAAGCTCCGGTGCATTGGCAAACGTATCGGTCTGCGCATCATACAGGTAGATATACGCCCCGCAGCCGGCGCTTTGGCCATCGCACATCAGCGCAAAATCCGGTGTATCTGCGGACAGGGCGTGGAAGTATCCGTTCAGATTCTCCAGCGGCGGCAGCGGGTATTCTGCGTCGATCTCCAGCACATGGGGGGCGCCCACTGCCCGGCTCTCGGTGCGGGAGAGGTTCTGCACCAGGATCAGCACCGCTACATACTCCTGACCCGGCATATCCGGGACATCCCCCATGCGGAACAGGCTGCTGAGCTGCACCCGCAGGTCGTTCCAGTTGCTGATGTGGTCGCCCACATCCACTTCCACCGCCTTGCGGCCGGTCTGGCAGCCGGCCAGTGCGCCCGCCGCAGCCAGCACACCGGCACAGCCCACACAGCGCAGAAAGCTGCGCCGAGAGATCCTATTCAACATTGTAACTCCTCCTCCCCGCTGCGTCTTTGGCGTACAGGTGCCCAGGCGCAGCCCCGCCCCTGGCAAAAGGCAGGGATCGTTTTCTTCTTATCCAGTCGTGTTACTGGTTGGTCAAGCCTTTGACCCGGGTCTCGCTGGTCTTGATGAGGTTGAGCAGACTGGGCGTATACAGGGGGAACTCCCGGCTCAGGCTCTCGGTGGTCATGGTCATGCAGGAGGGGTCCTTCAGCCCTTCTGCACCGTCCAGATCCTGCCCGGCCAGCAGACTTTCCACATTGGCTTCCGCCACACGCATCACTGCGTCCGAATACCCCGGCCAGCGGCGCTGCTCGATGCCGAACAGACCCGGCGCATTGTGGGGCTCGGCCGAATACAACAGCCGGAACATCTTGCTGACCGCCATCATCAGGTATGCGCTGACCTCGGTGGTCAGGGCCTTGCTGTGGCACTGCCCCACCTTGGCATACAGCACGTTGAGGCTGTTGGAGATCAGTTTTTTATTCATCGTAGGCAGAACGCTGCCATGGTAGACATTGTCCTTCATCTTATCGGGGTTGGGCAGGTCGTCTGCGGTCAGCATCATGCCGTTGCGTTCGGCGCTGCGGCCCAGCAGATAATCACAGGATACGTTATAATAGTCCGCCACACGCACCACAAAATCCAGCCCGCACTCGCGGATGCCTTTTTCGTAATGGGACAAAAGTGCCTGGGACACCCCCAGATCCTCGGCGGCCTGCTTCTGGGTGATGCCGCGCTCCTTGCGCAGCAGCTTGATGATACGATTGAACTCCATGATGCTTTTTGAACTCCTCGGTTTTTTTCAGCGCTGCGGGCACTTTGCCAAAATCATTTACAGCACGTTGATTATACACAATGGAAAACGACTTGTAAAGTGCGAAATGTGACGAGAATTTTGATAGATTTTCGTCATTTTTGTCAAAAGTCTTGCCGGTGATGTCGTTTCTGTGCTAAAATGGGGTATCTGCCCCGGTGGACATCCTGCCAAAAAGGGCCGTATAGAGATACTATTTTGTTACGAGGTGTTGATTTGTGAAAACCTTTAAGCTGCATCTGATCCGCCACGGCGTCACCGAGGGCAACCTGCAAGGGCTTTATATCGGCAGCGGCACCGACCTGCCCCTGTGCCAGGAGGGCCGCGCACAGCTGGAGCAGCTGCGCCAGCGCTTTGTGTACCCGGAGGTGGACACGGTATTCTCCTCCCCGCTGGTGCGTGCAGTGGAGACCGCGGCCATCCTGTTCCCGCAGGCTTCCCATCAATTCACGGTGCATGACCTGCGGGAGGCCGGTTTTGGCAGCTTTGAGGGCAAGCCGGTGCGGGAGCTGGTCAAGACCGAGGAATACAAGCAGTGGATCACCCCTGGTTCCGGCTTTGTGCCGGAAGGCGCCGAGCCGACGGCGGATTTCCACCGCCGCTGTGCCGACACCCTGATGAAGCTGTTTGAATATATGATCCGTATGGACGTCACCGAGGCCGCCTGTGTGACCCATGGCGGCGTGATCATGAGCATGCTCAGCCAGCGGGCGCTACCCACCCGCCACCCGGAACAGTGGATGGCCGACCCCGGCTGCGGCTATACGGTGCAGACCGATGTCCAGCTTTGGATGCGGGACCGCCTGGTAGAGGCCATCGACATCGTGCCCTTTGGCTACGCCGACACGCTCCGCGGCCAGGAGGAGACCGAGCGGGCAGAAGCCTACGAATGACCCCCTGTGCAGCTTTCCGGAAAATCGCCGTTTTCTGAAACCAGTACCAAACGCATACTCCATGGCTGGCGGACACCCGCCAGCCATTTTTGCAGCGGACAGGCCCCCGCCCACTGCTTTTTTCTGCCGCCCGCAAAGAAGTGCTTTTCCACTTGACAGCGGGCTGAAAATTTTATAAGCTATACAGGATGTACTATTGCATTTTTCGCCGCCGATGGCTGCGAGTGCAAAGGCGCCTGTGCTGCGGCGCCGCCACTTTTTGCTCGATATAAGGAGGCTATCCCCATGTCCCAGTCCCTCTCCCGCCGCTCCTTCCTGCGGTATGCAGGTACCTGCATACCGCAGGAAGGAGCGGCGGGAGAGGGACTGGGACATGGGGATAGCCTCCTTATATCGAGCAAAAAGTGGCGGCGCCGCAGCACAGGCGCCTTTGCACTCGCAGCCATCGGCGGCGAAAAATGCAATAGTACATCCTGTATAGCTTATAAAATTTTCAGCCCGCTGTCAAGTGGAAAAGCACTTCTTTGCGGGCGGCAGAAAAAAGCAGTGGGCGGGGGCCTGTCCGCTGCAAAAATGGCTGGCGGGTGTCCGCCAGCCATGGAGTATGCGTTTGGTACTGGTTTCAGAAAACGGCGATTTTCCGGAAAGCTGCACAGGGGGTCATTCGTAGGCTTCTGCCCGCTCGGTCTCCTCCTGGCCGCGGAGCGTGTCGGCGTAGCCAAAGGGCACGATGTCGATGGCCTCTACCAGGCGGTCCCGCATCCAAAGCTGGACATCGGTCTGCACCGTATAGCCGCAGCCGGGGTCGGCCATCCACTGTTCCGGGTGGCGGGTGGGTAGCGCCCGCTGGCTGAGCATGCTCATGATCACGCCGCCATGGGTCACACAGGCGGCCTCGGTGACGTCCATACGGATCATATATTCAAACAGCTTCATCAGGGTGTCGGCACAGCGGCGGTGGAAATCCGCCGTCGGCTCGGCGCCTTCCGGCACAAAGCCGGAACCAGGGGTGATCCACTGCTTGTATTCCTCGGTCTTGACCAGCTCCCGCACCGGCTTGCCCTCAAAGCTGCCAAAACCGGCCTCCCGCAGGTCATGCACCGTGAATTGATGGGAAGCCTGCGGGAACAGGATGGCCGCGGTCTCCACTGCACGCACCAGCGGGGAGGAGAATACCGTGTCCACCTCCGGGTACACAAAGCGCTGGCGCAGCTGCTCCAGCTGTGCGCGGCCCTCCTGGCACAGGGGCAGGTCGGTGCCGCTGCCGATATAAAGCCCTTGCAGGTTGCCCTCGGTGACGCCGTGGCGGATCAGATGCAGCTTAAAGGTTTTCACAAATCAACACCTCGTAACAAAATAGTATCTCTATACGGCCCTTTTTGGCAGGATGTCCACCGGGGCAGATACCCCATTTTAGCACAGAAACGACATCACCGGCAAGACTTTTGACAAAAATGACGAAAATCTATCAAAATTCTCGTCACATTTCGCACTTTACAAGTCGTTTTCCATTGTGTATAATCAACGTGCTGTAAATGATTTTGGCAAAGTGCCCGCAGCGCTGAAAAAAACCGAGGAGTTCAAAAAGCATCATGGAGTTCAATCGTATCATCAAGCTGCTGCGCAAGGAGCGCGGCATCACCCAGAAGCAGGCCGCCGAGGATCTGGGGGTGTCCCAGGCACTTTTGTCCCATTACGAAAAAGGCATCCGCGAGTGCGGGCTGGATTTTGTGGTGCGTGTGGCGGACTATTATAACGTATCCTGTGATTATCTGCTGGGCCGCAGCGCCGAACGCAACGGCATGATGCTGACCGCAGACGACCTGCCCAACCCCGATAAGATGAAGGACAATGTCTACCATGGCAGCGTTCTGCCTACGATGAATAAAAAACTGATCTCCAACAGCCTCAACGTGCTGTATGCCAAGGTGGGGCAGTGCCACAGCAAGGCCCTGACCACCGAGGTCAGCGCATACCTGATGATGGCGGTCAGCAAGATGTTCCGGCTGTTGTATTCGGCCGAGCCCCACAATGCGCCGGGTCTGTTCGGCATCGAGCAGCGCCGCTGGCCGGGGTATTCGGACGCAGTGATGCGTGTGGCGGAAGCCAATGTGGAAAGTCTGCTGGCCGGGCAGGATCTGGACGGTGCAGAAGGGCTGAAGGACCCCTCCTGCATGACCATGACCACCGAGAGCCTGAGCCGGGAGTTCCCCCTGTATACGCCCAGTCTGCTCAACCTCATCAAGACCAGCGAGACCCGGGTCAAAGGCTTGACCAACCAGTAACACGACTGGATAAGAAGAAAACGATCCCTGCCTTTTGCCAGGGGCGGGGCTGCGCCTGGGCACCTGTACGCCAAAGACGCAGCGGGGAGGAGGAGTTACAATGTTGAATAGGATCTCTCGGCGCAGCTTTCTGCGCTGTGTGGGCTGTGCCGGTGTGCTGGCTGCGGCGGGCGCACTGGCCGGCTGCCAGACCGGCCGCAAGGCGGTGGAAGTGGATGTGGGCGACCACATCAGCAACTGGAACGACCTGCGGGTGCAGCTCAGCAGCCTGTTCCGCATGGGGGATGTCCCGGATATGCCGGGTCAGGAGTATGTAGCGGTGCTGATCCTGGTGCAGAACCTCTCCCGCACCGAGAGCCGGGCAGTGGGCGCCCCCCATGTGCTGGAGATCGACGCAGAATACCCGCTGCCGCCGCTGGAGAATCTGAACGGATACTTCCACGCCCTGTCCGCAGATACACCGGATTTTGCGCTGATGTGCGATGGCCAAAGCGCCGGCTGCGGGGCGTATATCTACCTGTATGATGCGCAGACCGATACGTTTGCCAATGCACCGGAGCTTCCGCCGCAGAGGATCGGCTATATTGAGCTGATGTGCAGGGTGCCTGTGGGGTGGAAGGAATTGAACCTGACCTATACGCCCCAATTTTTGCAGGATAAGAGCATCACATTCCGCATGACGGCAGATCAACTGACCAAAATTGTCGATTAAGCTTCGTCTATTTTTACAGGGAATACTTACCTTTACCCTAAAAAAATTGTGAAAACCATTGACAAATAGTTCGTTTTTGACTATTGTATAGGTAGAACATTCGGGTGCGCCAGGGGGTGTTTTTGTCCTGGGCTGCGCCGCAATGACTATGATCAAACGTGGCTGCCCTGGTGCGGCTGCATCCAAAAGGAGGAAAGGATTATGTCCTTGAAAGTATCCCGCCGCAACTTCATGAAGCTGTCTGCCGCTGCCGCCCTGGCTGTGGCTGGCTCCAGCCTGCTGACCGGCTGCTCCGACCCCAATAAGCCCACCCGCAACGGTGACGG
>Charlie_p2__coassemble_2240_pt1 | contig 11831 bp, 8 predicted proteins | sample Charlie_p2__metabat2_high_PE_031 | metagenome-assembled genome bin Charlie_p2 | reverse complement strand
GCAGGAAGGGCATCCCCAGGCAGGTAAAGTAGATGCCCGCTGCCAGCCGGTTCTGGGCCAGGGCCACCGGGTCAGCGGCCGAGAACTCCGGCCGCTTGTACCGCACCATCAGCAGCTTATCCCACAGGGTAAAGTTGTCGTGGGCCGAAACATAGCTGACGATCTGCCCCGGCGTGTGGGGCGGCAGCGCATCCGACCGGCACCAGGCCGCCACTGCGCCGCCCACATCCCAGAAGGCGCCGGGCTTGCCCTGGACATACCCCGGCTCCCGGGCGTTGAAGCAGCCGCCCTTGATGGCGTCCCGGGTGTTATCGCAGAAAATGCCGATCCGGTCCGAGAGCATAGGCAGGTTGTTTTTGACCGCCTCATAGCGGCGCAGACCGCTGGCTCCGCCCTGCCAAGGCTCGCCGTACATCAGGATCTGCTGTCCGCCGGGCAGGCTGTCCAGGGCGGCCCGCACTGCGTTGATGGTCTCCACATCGTACAGGCCCATCAGGTCAAAGCGGAAGCCGTCGATGTGGTATTCCTGCGCCCAGTAAAGGATGGAGTCGATCAGGTAGCGGCGGGCCATGGGCCGCTCGCAGGCAAACTCGTTGCCGCAGCCGCTGCCGTTGGAGAAACTGCCGTCCTCGTTCTGGCGGAAAAAGTAATAGGGCGCAGTGCTGTTGAACACATTCTCGGACCGGTAAGTATGGTTGTAGACCACATCCATCACCACGCCGATGCCCGCTGCGTGCAGCGCTGCGATCATCTGTTTGCACTCCCGGATGCGCACCTCGCCCCGGGAAGGGTCGGTGGCATAGCTGCCCTCCGGCACATTGAAGTTGACCGGGTCATAGCCCCAGTTGTACTGCCGCATCAGCGAGCGGCTCTCGTCCACGCTGCCAAAATCAAAGAATGGCATCAACTGTACATAGCTGACCCCCAAGCGCTTGAGGTAGGACAGACAGGTCGGGTGTACCCCGTCCCCGTGAAGGGTCGTGCCTTTTTGGATAAAGGCCAGGTATTTGCCCCGCCAGGCCGGACGCACGCCGCTGGCAGGGTCCTGGGAGAAATCCCGCACACTGACCTCCCACACCACCCGGCGGGCCGGAGGGATGCTGGGGCGCTGGTCCCGGCTCCAGCCGGGAGGGTCGGTACGGGACAGGTCTGCGATCATGCTGCGCACACCGTTGATGCCCGCCGCCACCGCATAGGGGTCTCCGGTCTCCCGGACGGCGCCCCCCATCCGCACGGTGTAGGTATAATACCGGCCGTGCTGGTCTCCGGGGAGGTACAGCTCCCACACGCCTTGGGCCTGGCGGCTCATGGGCTGGGTGCTGACGGGGGCACCCCCCTCCCCTTTGCGGAACAGATTGACCGACACCTGCTGGGCCGTAGGCGCCCACAGCCGCAGCCGGGTCCCCCGCAGGCTGTACTCCGCCCCCAAGGGGCCGGTATAGGTGGTTTCCCGGGCAAATTCTTCGCTTTCGTACAGGGCTTTCCACCCTGCCGGAGATCTACCGTTATCCATGGTGCATCGCTCACCCTTCCCACAAATTCAACTGCTTTTATGATAAACGAGTCGGTGCGTTTTTTCAAGGGGCGGGGGCGGGTTTTCCCGGGCAAAGGACGGCGCAAAAAAGCACAGCCCCGGTGCAGGGCTGTGCTTTTTGCTGTGTTACAGGGTATCCTCTCCGGGCAGCTGGTTCCACAGGCGGTAATAGACCCCCTGCTTTTCCAGCAGCTGCTCGTGGGTGCCGGACTCCTCGATGCCGTCCGCCCCCAGCACCAGGATGCGGTCATAGTCCTTGATGCTGGTCAGCCGGTGGGCAATGGTCAGGGTGGTGCGGCCATGGGCCAGCTTCTCCAGGCTCTGCCCCACCAGGATCTCACTCTCGTTATCCAGTGCGCTGGTGGCTTCGTCCAGGATCAGGATGGGCGGGTTCTTCAAAAACACCCGGGCGATGGCGATGCGCTGCTTCTGTCCGCCGGAGAGCTTGACCCCCCGCTCGCCCACATAGGTATCAAACCCATCCTTCAGCGCCAGGATGAACCGGTCTGCGCCCGCCAGACGGGCGGCCTCCAATATCTCCTCCCGGGAGGCGCCGGGGCGGCCGTAGGCGATATTCTCCGCCACCGTGCCGCTGAACAGATACACGTCCTGCTGCACCACGCCGATCTGCTGGCGCAGGCTCTTCAGGGTCACCTGCTGGATGTCCTGCCTGTCGATGTAGATATGGCCCCCCGTCACATCGTAGAACCGGGGGATCAGGTTGCACAGGGTCGTTTTGCCGCCGCCCGAGGGACCCACCAGGGCCAGCCGCTCCCCCGCACGGATATCCAGGCTTACATCGTGCAGCACCCGGTTATGGTCGTCCGGGTACTCAAAGCTCACATGGTCGAACCGGATGGCGCCCGGGCCGGGGCGCAGAGGGCCTGCGCCCGGTGCATCCTGGATGGCCACCGGGGTATCCATGATCTCTGCAAAGCGCTCGATGCCGGTCATGCCCCGCTGGAACTGCTCGGCAAACTCCACGATGCGGCGGATGGTGGCGATCAGGGTGGAGACATACAGCACATAGGCCACCATATCACCGGCGCTGATCTTTCCGTAGACCAAAAACAGCCCGCCTGCCAGGATCACCACCAGGTACATCAGCCCGTCAAACAGACGGGTAGAGGTCTGGAATGCGGCCATGGCATAGTAACCCAGGGTCTTGATCTTCTCAAACGCACGGTTGCCTGCGTCAAACTTCTCCCGCTCCTGATCCTCCGCCGAAAAAGCCTTGACCACGCTCTGCCCCAGCAGGCTGTCCTCAATGGCGGCATTCAGCTCGCCGATCTGCACCCGCTGCTGACGGAACCTGGCCCGCAGCCGCTGGTTCAGCACCACCGACACCACACCCATCAGGGGCACACAGGCAAACACCGCCAAAGTCAGCGGAACGCTGGCCATGCACAGGATGACGAAGGAGGCCAGGATCTTGATGCCCGCAATGAAAAACTCTTCCGGGCAGTGGTGGGCAAACTCGGTCACATCAAACAGGTCGTTGGTGATGCGGCCCATGATCTGGCCGATCTTGGTGTTGTTGTAGTAGGTGTGGTCCAGCCGCAGCAGGTGGTCAAACGCATCCTGGCGCATATCCGTCTCGATATGCACGCCCATGATGTGGCCGGTGCTGGCCATAAAATAGCTGGCCACGCCGTCGATCACCCGCAGGACAAAGTACAGCCCCGCCAGACGCAGCACGAACTGCACGGTCAGCCCCGCACCGCTGCCGGCGGCGTTGGTCAGCTCGCCCATGATGCGGGGCAGCGCAATGTCGCACAGGGTGGTCAGCGCAGCGCAAAACAGGTCAAAAAACATGACGCCCTTATACTTTGTCAGGTAGGGCATAAACCGGCGCAGCAGGGCGCCGCTGCCGGTATGGCGGGCACCCGGGTCAGCCGGACGCTGGGTATTGGTCGCTTTCATGATATCCTCTTTCCCTCTCCGATGGTCAAATCACACTTTCCGTACCTGGCCATAGTCCCGCTGGCCATAGATCGCAGTACCGATGCGCACCAGGGTCGCACCCTCCCGAATGGCGTTTTCAAAATCGCCGCTCATGCCCATGGACAAGATCTCCATCCGAACATTGCTGTACCCCTGCTCCCCGGCACGGACATACAGCCGATGCACGGCCGCCAGATCCGCACGGTTCTGCCGGTCATCCCGGTTCACCGGGGGCACGGCCATCAATCCCCGCACCTGGATATGGGGCTGGGCGGCGCACAGCTCCAGCAGCGGCCACAGCTCCTCCGGCGAGACACCGGACTTGCTGGCCTCCCCGGCGATGTTCACTTCCAGCAGGATATCCTGCCGCAGCCCCAGCTTTGCCGCCTCTTTTTCAATGGCCAGCAGCAGCCGGGCGCTGTCCACGCTTTGGATCACCGCCGCACGGCCCAGCACCTTTTTGATCTTGTTGGTCTGCAGATGGCCGATAAAATGGCAGGGTTTGCCGCAGTAGGCCCCGGCGTCAAAATTGGCGCACAGCTCCTGCACATGGTTCTCCCCAAACAGGTCGATGGCAAGGCCCGCACTGGCTGCCACCGTGGCGGCAGGGTGGGTCTTGCAGGCGGCGCACAGCTGCACCTCGGCGGGGCTGCGGCCCGCTTGACGGGCAGCCGCATCCATGCGCTGGCGCAGCTGGTCTACGGCCTGGCGCATCTGTTCCAGACTGCGTTCTTCCATGGTATCATTCCTCCCCGGTATATTCGGTATAATGGGCCCGCTGCCCCCCGATCAGTTTGGGGCGGGTACGGGCGCACAGCAGCCCCGCCTGCCCGATCTGACGCAGGCTCAGCCGCACCGGCACCGCCACACGGCGCAGGTGCATCCCGATCAGCGTGCCGCCGATGTCCATGCCTGCATGGGCCTGGATCTCCTCCACCGCCACCGGGTGGGCAAAATTCTGCCAGCAGGTGGTGGCCCAGCTGCCCCCGGCATGGGGCCAGGGCACCACCGAGACCTCCTCCCAGCCGTAGCGCTGGGCGGCCTCCCGCTCCAGCACGATGGCCCGGTTCAGATGCTCACAGCACTGCGCTGCCAGCCAGACGCCCCGCTGGGCGGCCACCGGGGCAATGCCCTGGTAGACGGCGCCGGCAGCATCCATGCTGCTGTATTTCCCGATCTGTCCGCCCAGGATCTCGCTGGAGGAGCAGCCCACCACCAGCACCTGACCGGGCTGCAGCTCGGCGGCGTCCAGCAGCTCGGCCGCCGCCTGGGCCGATGCAGCGCGGATCTCGTCCAATTCTTGCACTGTCATCTATCTCAAGACCTCTTTTCTCCCAAAATATTCGTCACACCCGGGTCCAATACAGCCGGTCCTGTCCGGCCGTCCCCAGGTAGACCCGGCTGCCGGCAGGGCAGATCGCGGATGCGCTGCCCAGATCCCGCCCCAGGAAAGCCCGCAGCGGGGTCCCGTCCGGGGCCAGTACCTCAGCCGAAGGGCTGGAGGAGGGCAGCCCCACCAGCTTTTGCTGGCTCTTCTGGCTCAGACGCAGCGCAGCGCCCCGCACCAGCGTCCCCCCGGAGCGGGCTTCCAGCCAGCCGCTGGGTGCCCAGCAATAGGCCACATACAGGCAGCCTTCTTCGTCCACAGCCAGCGACCCGGGATACCCCGGCAGACCCGCCGCAAACTGGGCGCAGCCCTTGCCGCCAGCGGTCAGCTCCCGGGCATTGGCGGGCACCGCCCAGATACAGCGGCTGCCCAGATCCGAGACATAGAGGGTGTCCCCCTCCGGAGAGAGCGCCAGCCCGGAGGCACCGGCCAGGCCGCCCAGCACCCGCTGCACTGCCCGGACAGCGGGGTCATAAACATAGACCCAGCCGGTGGCGGTATGAGCCAGCAGCTCGGTGCGCAGAGCGGCCTGCGCCCCATGCTCTGCCGGGGCGGCGGCGGCATTGGTAAAGTAGACCCGGCCCTCCGGGTCCACCGTTACCGCCGCAGGGCAGCTCAGCGCCTTGCCATCGATCTGCCCCACCACCTGCTCCGTGGCTGCGCCCCAGCCATCGTAGCGGGCCTTATACAGTGCGCCGCCTGCCGGGGTGACGGTGGTGAACCACACCTCTCCGGCGGCGTCAAAATCAAAGCTGGTGATCTCCCCTTCCACCGTCAGGATGGAAGCCAGGCCGCTGCCGTCGGCGTTCATGCGGGCCAGCACGCTGCCGCCCTTGGTATCGGCGGCCGTAAAGTAGACCCAGCCATCCCGCTCCCGCACACAGGAGGGGGCCTGGTACCCGCCAAGAGCGAGCTGCTCCTCCACCGCGGACTGAACCGCTGCGGTCTCCCGCCGCAGCGGGGCGGTGTAGGGGGCGGCCTCTGCATCAATGGGGCGGAACACCAGGGCATACACCAGCGACACTGCCACCAGGATCAGCACCAGGATGCCCAGCCGCTGGAACCGGCGCAGAACGATCTCCCGCTCCGCAGCTGCGGCTGCCCGGCGGGCAGCCTCCCGCCGGGCGGCAGCGGCATAGCTGCGCTCGGCACGGTGAAGCCAGCGGTTGACCCACCTGACGACCGCCGGGCCCACTGCGACAGAGGCAATAATAAAAAGCAAAACAAGTTCGGTGAATCCAATACGCATCGGGTTTTCCCTTTTTCTATGATTTCAGGCGGCAGCGCAGACCAGGCTGCTCTGCCTATACAAAATTTAGTATAGCACACTTGCGCACAGGGGTGCAAGCGCAAGCCCCCCTTGCTCTCCCCCGGTCATCCGGGTATACTGGTGACAGCCGCCGGCGCAGCTGCCGGCAGTTTTTCCAAAGGGTTCACCCAATGTTCACAATTCTTTCCCAGGACAAGGGTATGATAAGGAAAGAAACGACTGCAAATGCGCCCCCATGGGCGTGGGAGGGGAGAAATATGGCCAAGATCCTGATCGTAGACGATGAACCGCGGATCCGCGAATTGATCCGGGAGCATTTACAATATGCAGGCTATGCCTGTGAAGAAGCCGGGGACGGTTCCGCTGCCCTGACGATGGTGCTGGGCGGCGGGTTCGACCTGGTGATCCTGGATGTGATGATGCCTTTTATGGACGGCATGACCTGCCTGCGGGAGATGCGCTCCCGCCATGTGGATACGCCGGTGATCATCCTGACCGCACGGGGCGAGGAGTATGATAAGCTGGCCGGTCTGGAGGGCGGCGCAGATGACTATGTGGTCAAGCCGTTCTCTCCCCGAGAGCTGGTGGCACGGGTGCGGGCGGTGCTGAACCGCACCCTGCCCAAGCCGGAGACCGCGGCCGAGACCATGACCTTTGGCGAGCTGACCATCGACACCGCCTGCCACACGGTGCGTGTCTCTGGCGAGGAAGTCAGCCTGACCCCCAAAGAGTTCGACCTTTTGGTCTTTCTGGCTTCCAACAAGGGCATCGCCCTCAGCCGGGAGAAGATCCTGCAAAAGGTGTGGAACTACGACTACTTTGGCGAGGACCGCACGGTAGACACCCACGTCAAGATGCTGCGGGGGCATCTGGGCGCCTGCCGCAGCTACATTGCCACTGTGTGGGGCATCGGCTATAAGTTCGACCCCGATGCTGCCCGCGGATGAGCCCGGCACCAAAAGTTCTGCCCGGCTCCCGCCGGCGGACGGTGGGCATCCGGGGGCAGCTGATGTGGTTTTTGTGCTTCATCTGCCTGCTGCTGCTGGGACTGTTCTGGTTTTTATCCACCCAGCTGCTGGAACCGCTGTATACCCGCCATATCCAAAAACAGGCCACGGCGCAGGCCGAAGCGGTGGTGGCGGAACTGGATGCCGCCCTGGAGGAGGGAGAGACCGTCTCCTTCCGCTCGTTCGGGCATCTGTTCGTCAACAACGATCTGTTTGACGGTCTGCGCAAAAAGCTGTACGAGAACAATGCCCTCAGCGGCTTTTGCGTGGACATCGCCGACTCCACCCTGCGGCAGGTGTTCCGGGAGGACACCCTGCCCTACTGCAACCTGCACCTGACCGCCCTGTACACCGGCCAGAGCAACGGGGACGAGCTGAACACCAAGACCCTGTTCGCCATGCGCCAGCGCTGCCGCACCGAGGGCAGCTTTGTCACGGTGCTGACCCCCATCTCCCCCACCGGCACCAGTCAGCTGCTGGTGGGCCGGATGACCGCCAACGGGGCGTACTCAGTATTGGTGACCACCAGCCTGATGCACGTCTCTGAGGCAGGCGAAGTGCTCAGCACCCTGCTGCCCGCCATCGCCCTGCTGATCTTTGCTTTTTCCATGTCGGCGGCCTGGCTGTTCAGCGAGTGGTTCACGAAACCGCTGCGGCAGCTTTCTGCCGCTGCACGCCAGGTGTCCCAGGGCAACTATGCCGTTCAGGTAGACAGCGCCCGGAACGATGAGCTGGGCGCACTGGCCCAGGACTTCAACCACATGGCCCGGGAGGTGCAGCACGCCGCCCAGATGCAGCGGGACCTGCTGGCCAACGTCTCCCACGACCTGCGCACCCCCCTGACCCTGATCAAAGGGTATGCCGAAACGGTGCGGGACCTGACCGGCGACAACAAGACCCAGCGGGATGCCCAGATGAATATCATCGTGGACGAGACCGACCGGCTGACCGCCCTGGTCTCCAGCGTGATGGAGCTGAGCAAGGTGACCAGCGGCGCAGAGAAATGCGAGCGGGTCCACTTTGACCTGCGCCAGCTGTGCGACGAAGTGTGCGAGCGCTACGACGCACTCTGCGCCCAGAACGACTGGCATTTGGAGCTGGAGCTGCCGGAACAGGCACTGCCCGTCTTTGCTGACCCGAACATGATGCAGCGCGCCCTGCACAACCTGCTGGGCAACGCCATGCACCACATTGGGCCGGACGGGGTCTTTGTGCTGCGGGCCTTTGCCTGCCCGGAGGGGGTCCGGGTGGAGGTAGAGGACCACGGCCCCGGCATCTCGGCCGAGGACCTGCCCTACATTTTTGACCGGTACTACCGCTCCCGCTCGGACGCAGGCAAGACCGGCACCGGGCTGGGGCTTTCCATCACCAAGGCCATCTTCCAGCAGCACGGGTTCCGTTTTGGGGTGCAAAGCGCCCTGGGCAAAGGCACCTGCTTCTGGTTCATCATGACCGACGACGCACCCAGCGCCGGGACTTAACAGAACAAAACGCGCTGTGCCTTGGAGCACAGCGCGTTTTTGTTTATTCTGCCTGACGGTAGATGCCAAAGATATTGTCCGGGGCGGGCATCTCTACCCGAGTCGCCCGGTCATTGACCAGCCACATCATCCCAGCCATTGCCGCCAGTGCAGCAGCCACCAGCAGCCATTTGACAAAGGTGGGGAGCTTTTTCATTCCATTCTCCTTTTTCTCACACAGGGCGGCAGCGCTTCCGGGCAGCAGACAGCAGGGCCGCCGCCTGCTCTGCATCCGGCGCCGTCACCCACGAGGGACGCTCCCCAGCGCCCGGGCCGGTGCTTCCGCTCTCTGCAAAGCCAGCCTGGGCCAAGTCCGGACGGTCGTTCCAGCCGGAGAAGCCCTCCGGTGCGATATGCCCGCCCAGGCGGCAGTCCAGCACCGCTGTACGGCCGGTAGGACGCCAGGGGCGGCCCAGATAGACCGTACCAGCGGGGCAGATGGACACAAAGTCGCAGTCCCAGAACACAAAGCCCAGACCATCCGCCGGGCCGGAAGGCGCCGTAACATAACTGTGGGCCAGATGGTTATCCACCGTGCGCAGCGTACACTGTTCAAACAAGGCATCTGCGCCGCCAAAGATAAAGTCGATGTCCCCGGCGATCTCGCAGCCCTGGTAATACTGCGCAGAGGGGCGGCGGGGCGCCAGCTTGCGGGGGCCTAAAAAGCCGTCCTTCTCCCGCTCGGCCTGGGGCAGCGGGGCGCAGAACAGGGTATCCTGATTGCCCAGCAGGCGCACCCGGCGGAACACGGCCCGCTGGCTGTCCACATAAGCGGCAATGGCCTGGCCTGCCTCGCTGCCGGGACCTGCGGCATTCTCAATGGTCATATCCTCTACCGTGACCATCTCCCCGGAAAAAAAGGCGGTATAACTGCGGAAGGTATGGGTGGGGCGGCCGTCCGGATGGGGCAGCTTGCCGCCGTCCGCCCAGACCAGGCGGGTGACCTCCGCCCCTGCGCCCCGCAGGGTGATGCAGCGTTTTTCGCAGACAAGTTTTTCCCGGTACTCGCCGGGACCCACCAGCACCAATGTCTCCAGGTCATAGGGTGCGGCCAGCACCGCTTCCGAGATCGTGGAAAAATCCCCGCTGCCGTCCTGGGCTACTGTGATCGTAAGCATAGTCTTTGCCTCCTTTTATGGGCATAAAAACACAATTTCATTGTTTTCCCAGTATACGCTCCCTGCGGGGAAAAAGCAATCACACCGGGGGGATTTTATATGGCGTTGCCCCAATCCGCCATCTGGGGTCGCCCTTCGACCGCACGCTCAGCCATTTTCCAGCCGGACCACGGCTGCGGTGATATCATCCGGGCGTCCGGTGCGGCTGGTGCGGCTGCGGGCAGTCTCCACCAGGGTACGGGCCAGCTGCTCCGGCTCCTGGCGGGAAGCCGCCGACAGCTCCAGCTGCTGCAGCACCCAGCCCGTCCCATCTGCCAACAGACCATCCGACACCAAAACCGCATAATCTCCGGCTGCGAGATGGGCCAGGATGCTCTGCCCATTCACCGCCCCCAGGATGCCCACCGGCAGGCCGCCCTGTCCCACCGCTCTGGCGCGGCCCCCCTGCACCAGAAAGCTGGGTGCAGCCCCCGCCTTGAACAGCCGGGCTGCGCCGGTGTACAGGTCGATGCTCAGCAGGTCCAGGGTAGCGCCGCTCTCCTCCTCACTTTTCAGCGCCAGGGCCACGTTCACCAGCCGGGCCGCCAGCTCTGCGGTAAACCCCGCTTTCAGCAGCCGGGCGGTCAGCTCGGCCGCCAGGCTCCCATCCACCGCGGCGGGCCGTCCGGTGCCCATGCCGTCGCACAGGATCATCTGCGCTGCTGCCGGGCTGCAGAACTGCTGCACCGCATCCCCGGACACCTCGCCCCGGGCTGCCACCCCCGCTGTGCCAAACACCGCCCGCAGCGCCGGGGTCTCGCAGAACAGCAGGGTGGTGATGCCCCGGCAGGACAGCACCTGCGGGATATCCAGCCTGCGGCGGCAGATCTGCCCCACCTCCCGGGACAGCGCTGCCAGCTCTGCCTGGGAGAACCGTGTGCGGGGCAGGGTGACCGCAGCACGGGTGCGGCCCAGCTCATCCAACGTCACCGCACATTCCAGCGGCTGCACCCCCATCGAGGCAAAAAAGTCCGCCACCCGGCCGGATTTATAGGGTTCCGGGCTGCCCGGACGGCCCAGCTGCTCACTGAGCACACCCAGCGCCTCTGCCACAGCGCTGTACTGCTCGGTCAGCGCTGTGCGCATGGCCTCGGCATGGACCCTGGCTTCCTGGCGGCTGCGGTACAGCGCAAAGGACCGGCTCACCGCCGCACAGAGCGCCGCCGGGTGGATGCACCGGCTAAGCTGTGCCGGAAGCGCCCCTGGCTCCACCCCGCCCTGCTGCTCCAGGATAGGGCGCAGCGCCTCCATGCCTTCCAGAACAGCCGTATGCTCCTGCTGCCAGCACTCGGCACAGCGGCCGCAATGGGCACACAGCGTATCGTGGGTGTTATCAATGACCCAACGGAAGCTCTCGCACCGGCGGGGCAGCCCTTCGTAGACCTGGTTCACCGTCTCTGCCAGTGAGCTCAGGCTCTCGGCGACGGCTTCCAGGCGGGTAGCCGCCGCAGACAGGCGGGGCCGCTCCGGCAGATCCGGCGGCTCCTGTGCCGGGGGCGGCGCAGTCCACGCACGGGGCAGCAGCCAATATATGGCCAGCCCTGCGCCCGCACTGACCATCCAGGCAAAGGCCGTCCCGGGCGGAGACATCCCCACCAGCACCAGGGCGCACCCCGCCCCATAAGCGGCCAGCCCTTCCACCCGCCGGGCAGGGGCCAGCAAAGCCGCTGCCGCACCGCCCAGCCCCAGCGCCGCTGCCGCCGGCGCCATAGTCGGGTCCGTTATGTACAATCCGCTCCCTGCCACCCCGCTCAGGGCCAACGCCTCGGTGCTTTGTCCCCGGCTGCACAAGACCAGCCCTGCCAGCACCCCCAGGGTCAGACCCGGGCGCAGGCCGCCCCAGGCCGTCGGGCCCAGCGCACAAAAGACCACCCCAGCCGCCAGCAGACGCCCCGGGCCCGGACGCTGTACCGGCCAGCGGCGCAGGGCCCAGCCCAACGCAGCCCCCAGCAGCGCATCCGCACCGCAGGTAAGCGCCAGGCCAAACCCGCCCCCTGCGCCCAGCCCAAAGC
>Charlie_p2__coassemble_2224_pt1 | contig 11906 bp, 8 predicted proteins | sample Charlie_p2__metabat2_high_PE_031 | metagenome-assembled genome bin Charlie_p2 | reverse complement strand
TCACGGCCTCTTGAACCCCATTCAAGCGCGCTACCAAAACTGCGCTACACCCGGAAATGTGCCGTGCCTTGTTATCAAAGCGTGGCGACAAGAGATATTATACTCAGAACCTGGGTGTTTGTCAACTACTTTTTGCAACTTTTTTATTCTTTTTTGGCCAGCGCATTTTCGCCCGCAAAAAGAACGGGATCAGACCTTATCCCGCTCCAGCAAGGGACGCAGATACTGCCCCGTAAAGCTGCCGGGCACAGCCGCCACCTGCTCCGGAGTACCGGCAGCCACGATCTCGCCGCCTGCACTGCCTCCCTCCGGGCCAAGGTCGATGATATGATCGGCACACTTGATCAGATCCAGGTTATGCTCGATCACGATCACAGTATTGCCCGCATCCACCAGTTTTTGCAGCACCTCCACCAGGCGATGGACATCCGCAATGTGCAGGCCGGTAGTCGGCTCGTCCAGGATATACACGGTCTTGCCGGTGCTGCGCCGGGCCAGTTCATTGGCCAGCTTTACCCGCTGCGCCTCGCCGCCGGACAGCGTGGTAGCGCTTTGCCCCAGGGTGACATATCCCAGGCCCACATCCAACAAGGTCTGCAGTTTGCGGGCGATTTTAGGCTGATTGGCAAAGAACTGCACCGCTTCCTCTACGGTCATATTCAGCACATCTGCAATGGTCTTGTCCCGGTATTTGACCTCCAGCGTCTCCCGGTTATAACGGGCGCCCTTGCAGACCTCACAGGGGACATAGACATCCGGCAGAAAATGCATCTCGATCTGCAAAATACCGTTGCCCTCACAAGCTTCGCACCGGCCGCCCTTTACATTAAAGCTGAACCGGCCCGGTCCATAGCCCCGCATCTTTGCATCCTGGGTCTGGGAGAACACGGTGCGGATATCGTTGAACACGCCCGTATAGGTGGCCGGGTTAGAACGCGGTGTACGGCCAATGGGCTGCTGGTCGATGCCGATGACCTTATCCACATATTCCAGCCCTTCTACACTGCGGCAGCGCCCTGCCCGGCTGCGGGCTCCATTCAGCTCACAAGCCAGGGTCTTATACAGGATCTCGTTGACCAGGCTGGATTTGCCCGAGCCCGAGATACCGGTAACACAGACAAGCTCGCCCAAGGGGAACTCCACCGTCAGATCATGGAGGTTATTCTCCTGTGCACCCACCACCCGCAGACAGTGGCCATTGCCGGTGCGGCGGGTGGCAGGCACGGTGATGCGCTTGCGGCCGGAGAGGTAGTCGCCTGTGATACTGCGTTTGGCCTTGCAGATATCCTTAACACTGCCAGCGGCTACGATCTCGCCGCCGTGCACTCCAGCGCCGGGCCCCACGTCCACAAGATAATCTGCACTGCGCATGGTATCCTCATCGTGTTCTACCACGATCACCGTATTGCCCAGATCCCGCAGATTTTTCAGGGTAGCAATGAGCTTATCGTTATCCCGCTGGTGCAGACCGATCGAGGGTTCATCCAACACATACAGCACGCCGGACAGGGCGCTGCCGATCTGGGTCGTCAGGCGGATACGCTGGCTCTCACCGCCGGAAAGGGTACCCGCTGCCCGGGCCAGTGTAAGGTAATCCAGGCCGACGCTCTGCAAAAATTGCAGGCGGTTCTTGATCTCTTTCAGGATCTGACCGCCGATCTGGGCCTGTTTCTCCGAAAGGGTGGGCTCTGCCTTGGCAATGAAGGCCAGCTCTTCCCGGATGGACATTTCGCAGAACTCGCTGATGTTCTTGTCCCCTACTGTAACTGCCAGGACCACCGGCTTCAGACGCTGACCATGGCAGGCGGGACATTCCACCCCGGACATTACGCTGCCGATCTCCTCTTTCATCCACTCGCTGTTGGTCTCACGGAAGCGGCGCTCCAGGTTCTCTACGATGCCCTCAAAGGTATTGTAGTACACACCGCTGCCAAACTCATTGGTGCGGTGCATCTCCAGTTTTTCCCCATTGGTGCCGTAGAGCAGGGCGTTCAATGCCTCGGTGGAGAACTGCTCCACCGGGGTATCCAGGGTAAAGCCGTATCTTTTGCCCAGGGCCAGGTAGTACATCTCACTGACCGAGCCCTCGGCGTAGTACCATCCGCTGGCCTTGATGGCCCCCTGCCGGATGGAGAGACTGCGATTGGGGAGGATACGGTCCTCATCCACCCGCATAAAAGTACCCAGACCCGTGCATTTTTCACAGGCACCCTGGGGGTTATTGAAGGAGAACAGCCGGGGCGACAGCTCGCTGATGGAGATGCCATGTTCCGGGCAAGCAAAGTTCTGACTAAAGGTCATGCACTCGCCCCCGATCACGTCCACTTCAGCCAGACCACCGGTCAGGGCAAGCGCCGTTTCCAGAGAGTCGGCCAGGCGGCTGCGCACCCCTTTCCGCAGGGCCAGGCGGTCCACTACGATCTCCACGGTGTGCTTGAGATTTTTTTCCAGGGTGATCTCCTCATCCAGGTCGTAAAGGCTGCCATCGATGCGCACCCGGGCATATCCAGCCCGACGGGCAGCATCCAGCTCCTTTTGCTGGGTCCCCTTGCGCTGACGCACCACCGGCGCCAGCACCTGGAATTTTGTGCCCTCCTCCAGCTTGAGCACCGCATCCACCATCTCATCTACGGTCTGCTGGCGGATCACCCGGCCGCACACAGGGCAGTGGGGCACACCCACCCGGGCATACAAAAGGCGCAGGTAATCGTAGATCTCGGTCACCGTGCCCACAGTAGAGCGCGGGTTGTGGCTGGTGGTCTTTTGGTCAATGGAGATAGCCGGAGACAATCCGGTGATCTCGTCCACATCCGGTTTGTCCATTCGTCCCAGAAACATCCGGGCATAGCTGGACAGGCTCTCCACATAGCGGCGCTGACCGTCGGCGTAGATGGTATCAAACGCCAGGCTGGATTTGCCCGAACCGGACAATCCGGTCATAACGATCAGCTTTTCCCGCGGGAGGGTCAGATTGATATTTTTCAGGTTGTGCTCTCGTGCACCTCGAATAACGATCTTATCGTTTGCCACCGTGTTTTCTCCCTCTTTTTGGTGTTTGTCTGCGCTGGGCCTCGGCATCCGCATCCAGAGTGGGGTTCTCGCCCCGGCGCAGGCGGTCGATCTGGTCCCGCAAAAATGCAGCGTTCTCAAAATCCAGCAGCTTGGCCGCCTGCTTCATCTCCCGGGTCAGCCGGTCAATGGCAGCCTCCCGCTCCAGCTTGCCCATGCGGCGGGTATTGAGCTTTGCCGTCTCGGCCTTATCGCTGATCTCAATGGAATCCCGGATGGCCTTGACGATGGTTTTGGGCACGATGCCATGCTCCTGATTGTACTGAGTCTGGATCGCACGGCGGCGCTCCGTCTCCGTAATGGCCCGGTCCATGCTGTCGGTGACCACATCGGCGTACATGATCACCAGACCCTGTGCGTTGCGGGCGGCACGGCCGATGGTCTGGATCAGGCTGGTCTCACTGCGCAGGAAGCCTTCCTTATCCGCATCCAGGATGGCCACCAAGCTGACCTCCGGCAGGTCCAGGCCCTCCCGCAGCAGGTTGATGCCCACGATCACATCAATGGAGCCCAGGCGAAGGTCCTTGATAAGCTCCATCCGCTCAAACGTATCCACCTCATGGTGCATATACTTGACCTTTACGCCCTGCTCGGTGAGGTAATCGGTCAGATCCTCTGCCATGCGCTTGGTCAGGGTGGTCACCAGCACCCGTTCGCCCCGTGCAGTGCGGGCGTTGATCTCGCCCAGCAGGTCGGTGACCTGCCCTTCTACCGGGCGCACCGAGATCAGCGGGTCCAGCAGACCGGTGGGGCGGATCACCTGTTGGGCAATGCGGGTGCTGTGCTCCCGCTCGTACCCGCCTGGTGTTGCGGAGACGAAGATGGTCTGATTGAGCTTGGACTCGACCTCTTCAAATTTCAGCGGGCGGTTGTCAAAGGCAGAAGGCAGCCGGAAGCCATATTCCACCAGTGTTTTTTTACGGGCATAGTCGCCGCCGTACATAGCCCGCACCTGCGGCAGCGTAACATGGCTCTCGTCGATAAACAGCAGAAAATCCTCCGGGAAATAGTCCAGCAGCGTGGTGGGCATACTGCCTGGCGCCCGGCCGGACAACACGGCAGAATAGTTCTCGATGCCCTTGCACATCCCCACTTCATTGAGCATCTCGATATCATAGTTTGTCCGCTGGGAGATGCGCTGCGCCTCAATGAGCTTGCCCTCGGCGGTAAACTGCCTTACCTGGGCGTCACACTCTGCACGGATCTTCTCCAGCGCAGCGGCTTTTTTCTCGGCGCTGACGATATAGTGGCTGGCGGGAAAGATCGCCACGTGCTTGACCACGTTCTGCCGTGCGCCGGTGACTGGGTTGAACTCTGTAATGCGGTCGATCTCGTCGCCAAAAAACTCCACCCGGATGGCCAGCTCGCTCATATAGGCCAGGTAGATATCCACCGTATCCCCCCGCACCCGGAACTTGTTGCGCACAAAGTTGATATCGTTGCGCTCGTATTGCAGATGCACCAGCTTTGCGCACAGATCATCCCGCTCCATCTGCATCCCCGGACGCAGACTGATGACCATGCTGCGGTAGTCGATGGGGTCGCCCAAGGAGTAGATGCAGGATACAGACGCCACGATGATCACATCCCGCCGCTCTGACAATGCCGCCGTAGCAGAATGACGCAGGCGGTCGATCTCATCGTTGATCGCACTGTCCTTTTCAATATAGGTATCGGTGCTGGGGATATACGCTTCCGGCTGGTAGTAATCGTAGTAGGAGACGAAATACTCCACCGCATTTTCCGGAAAAAAGGAGCGAAACTCCGTACACAGCTGCGCCGCCAGGGTCTTATTATGGGCCAGCACCAGAGTGGGGCGGTTGCACTGGGCAATGACGTTTGCCATTGTAAACGTCTTGCCGCTGCCGGTAACGCCCAGCAGCGTCTGGAACTTATCCCCGGCTTGCACCCCCTGCACCAGCTGGGCAATGGCCTGGGGCTGGTCACCGGTGGGAGCATAGGGGGATACCAGCTTAAAGGTCTCGTCTGACATAGAGGCGTCCTTTCCGGTTCCCGCCATGAGAACCACCATTAGTTGTTGACATTCACCTTATTATAGCACGGGTGTTTTATAATGTAAAGCGGCATGACGGTGGGAGACGTTCCTTGCTTAATACAGGCCGACAGAGCAGGGTCTAAAAAATACACTTTAGCTTTATTGGCGAAAACTCCAATACAAAATGCTCCTGTTCGACCCCTGTGCTTGGGCAGAATTTTGCGGTCCGAAATTCTATGTTGTCAATTTCGTGATGATACTCTGGTTCGCAATTACACAATGAAGATTCGGTTATAGAAGCATAAAAAGCCCTTGTTCCAGAAACATCCACCCTCATCCGCTCACATCTCCGATCCATGTTTCTATTTACCTTATCATATTTTTCTGTTCTCTTCAACGCATGTCTAAATTGACAGAGATCCGCTCCGTCCGTCTAAATGCAAAAAGGGACTCCCCCTCCCCGTTGACTTTGCCCCTTGAGATATAGTATCATGGAAGGGACGGGCGGTTTTATCCGCCAGAGAGAGAGGCCGATTTATGAAGCAATTTACCGCCACTGCCAACGATGAAGGGGTGCGGATGTCCCGTTTTGTACAAAGCGTGACACGGGGACTGCCCACAAGTTTGTTATACAAGAGCTTCCGCAACAAGCGGGTCAAGGTCAACGGCAAGCGTGCTGCGCCGGAGGACCGGCTGCGGGCCGGCGACCTGATCGAACTGTACATCAACGACGAGTTTTTCCCCCCGGAGGGGAGCGCTCCCGCCAAACCGGCAAAAAAAGCCCCTGCTCAGCCGCCGGTGACCGTGGTCTATGAAGATGCCGATATTGCGGTGCTGTATAAGCCTGCGCATCTGTTATGCCACAGCGACCGTACCGGAGATGCAAACCTTGTGGATGCTTTTGCCCAGTATCTGGAGCAGAAGGGCGAGTACGACCCCCACAGCGAGCAGCGGTTCAAACCCGGGATCTGCAACCGGCTGGACCGCGGCACAGAGGGGCTGGTGATCGCCGCCAAGAGCTATGCCGCCCTGCGGGATATGAACGAGATTATCCGCACCGACCTGCTCAAAAAGGAATACTACACCATCACGGTCGGCATCCCCCAGAGCGGGCGGTTCACTGCCTGGTGGGAGCACGATGAAAAGAACAACAAGGTCTCCATCCACGCACACCAGGCACAGGACGGACACCGCAAGCAGATCATCACCGATGTGGATGTACTGCGCACCGCCGGGCCTTTTGCATTGTGCCGCATTGGCCTGGTCACCGGCCGCACCCACCAGATCCGAGCACACCTGGCCTACCTTGGCAAGCCGGTGCTGGGAGATATCAAATATGGCAACCGCAAGATGAACCAGCGCACCGGGGCAAAGACCCAGGCGCTGTGCGCAGTACGGCTCAGCTTTTTGCAGATCCCGCCGGAGAATACGCTCCACGGCCTTTCCGGCAAGGTCATCAAGCTGAAAGACCCGCAGATCCTGCGCCAGTTTGAAGCACTGGACAAAGCGCCCCAAAAAGACCCTGCCAACTAAACAGCGCCCCCCTGCCCTACTGCGGGCCGGGGGGCGCTGTTTGATTACTGGGACAGATATTCCACCAGCTCGCTGATGGCTTTGGCCACATCCGGCAGCACACGGTCCTTTTGGGGACGCGGCGCATCGATCGCCTGCTGATAGACTTCCAGCGCTTGACGGGCAAAGTTCTTGGAGGAATAGTGCGCAGCCTTTTCCTCTGCTTTGCCGGCATAATCGCTGTGGTTTGCCATCACATCCTCAAATCCCTGGCGGAAGGTAGAGCTTTCCTCCCACTGCCAGCCGTTGATCCCGTTTTCGATCACGCCCTCCAAGCAGGGGTCCGCCCGGCAGATAGCGGGCAGACCGCAGGCCATGGCTTCAAAATAGGTCAGGCCCTGGGTCTCGCTCCGGGAAGCGCTGACAAAGACATCCCCCACCTGATACCACCGAGGGACCTCCTGAGGGCTTACCATACCCGCAAAGCGGACCCGCTCGGTCAAGCCCAGGCGGACGGTCTCTGCCTCCAGCTCAGTCCGGACCGGGCCATCCCCCACGAACACCAGCCAGGGGCGCTCCTCTTCCGGCCACTCTGCCAGCAGCTGCAAAAGCTCCCCATGGTTCTTTTCCGCAGCCAAACGCCCCAGCGAGAGCATCACCGGCGCTTCGGCAGGGATGCCCAGCTGGCTGCGCAGCTCTGCCCGGGCAGCGCCGCCGTCCTGCCAAGGCTGGAACTCGCCCAGGTCAATGCCCGTCGGCACCGTGAACACCTTGCACTCCACGCCATAGCTTTCCAGCAGCGCACGGATCTTGCCGGTGGGGGCCAGGATCGCATAGCAGTGCCCTGCCACCACCCGGGTGAAATACTCTACCGCCGCCTTGCCCAGCCGCTCGCTGGGGCAGACATAGCGGGTGCAGTCCTCCCACATGGTATGGTATGTATGCACCAAGGGGCAATCGCAGCGTTTGGCCAGCTGGCAGGCCGGGATAAAGGTGGAGAACTCACTCTGGGAGTGGATCACATCCGGCCGCCACTCTTCCAGCACGTCCAGCCAATGGCTCAGGAGCCGCAGCCCCAGCCGCACGCCCGGGTAGACTTTTTCCGCACTGAGGCTGCCCAGGTAGATCACATTGCCTTCCTGATAGGAGCGGCTGTTGCCGGACAAGGTCAGCACCCGCACATCATGCCCCAAAGCCAGCAGCTCCCGGTAGAGCAGCTCCACCGACCGCACCACTCCGTTGACCGCAGGCGCCCATGTATCGGTCGTCAGCAAGATTTTCATCAGAACACCTCCGCAAGATCATCTGTTGTTTTATCCTTTTTTCTGGCGGCAGAGCTTGGCCGATGCCCTGTTCCGTCCACACCATTTTAACGAAATTCCCTGCCCTATTCCTGCAAAATACCGCGGGAATGGGGCTGCACTTCCAATATACCCGCCGCAGCACAGCAGGTCAAGACTTTTTCAGCCAAAACCTTGCCCTTTGCTGCAAAAAACACAGCAGCAGGGATCAGACCTGCTGCTGTGCTGCTTTTATTCTTTACAGACGGCCACCTCTGCAACACCATAATGCTGCATCAAGGCCACCGCCGCAGGACCGATCTGCTCACCGCTGACCGCGATGGGGATCGCCGGCGGGCAGGATACGGTGGGCAGTGCGCACACACGGCCCAGTGCCTGCTCCACTGGCACTCGCTCTGCAGGGGACAGCACCGCTGCCCGGATGCTGCGCACCTGCTTATTCTGGCTCGCCAGCTCCGCAAACGCTGGGCCTATATCCTCCGGCAGCAAAGCTCCCTGGGCCTGTTCCAACAGATCCAGCAGCGCCGCCCGCACACGAGCCATATCTTCCGGTGGGTTTTCCGGCGTAAACATCAATACCACGTTGCGGATATCCGCATACTCACACTCGATACCGCAATGCCGCAGCTGATCCGCCAGCCACTGCCCGGTGCGGCCCAATGCCGCCGCATCCAGCGTCAGCTTCAGCGGCTCCTGCTCCGGGCCGGACAGCGCCACCGGCACCGGACAGCAGCCCAGCGCAGCCATGTTCAGTTCCTTCCGCAGCTGATCCAGGCCCGCCATGCTGGCTGCCAGCTTCTCTCGGTAGCCCTGTGCCAGATACCGGTTGCACAGGTCCAGGGATTGCAAAATCAGATAAGAAGGGCTGGTGGAGCCAAACAGCGCCATTGCGCCCCGGACAGCCTCCGGTTGGGAGACCGGGGCGTTTTTCCCCAGGTGCAGGTAGGCTCCGCCGGTCAGCACCGGCAGTGTCTTATGACCGGAGTCGCAGCACATAGCAGCCCCCAGTGCGATCGGGTGCCGGCTGCCCCCCGGCAAAAAAGGCAGATAGGCGCCGTGTGCGTTGTCCACCAGCAGCGGCACGCGCAGGCTTTGGCAGACCTCTGCCAGCCCCTGTACGTCCTGCATATACCCTAGATAGTCCGGGCTGGTCAGGTAGACGCCAAAGGGGCGCACCCCTTGACGGAGCAGCTGCTCCAGACGGGTGCGGAGACTTGCAGGCGTGACCGGGCAGCTGCACAGACTGCCCCCCTGTCCCTGCGGCCACAGCCATTGGATCTCAAAATCCAGCAGGGCAGCACTGTACACCAGCGCTTTATGTGCATTGCGTGCCGCCAACAGGACCGGACGGCCCTCCCCTGCCGGTGCGGCCTGCATGGCCAGCAGCAGCATAGCCCGAATACACTGAGAAGACCCGCCCGCACTATAATAGGTGGCCGCCGTGCCGAACAGCTGGGCAGCATTTGCCTCGCTCTCCGCAATGATGCCTTCTGCCTCATACAGCTCATCTGCCCCCGCGATCTCGGTCAGGTCCAAGGGCTCGCACCCCAGAAAGGATACGCCTTTGTGCCCTGGCATATGCAGCCGGGCCGTGCCTGAACTGCTGTACCGCCGGACAAAATCTGCAATAGGGGTGCTGGGCATCATTCGCCGCAGCCCTCGCCATCGGCGCAGGCATTGCAGCTGCCGCCCAGCTCAATGGGAGCCTCTACGCCCTGAGCTGCCAGGTCCTGGTTCTCAGCCACCTTGATCATGATGGCGCACTCGATCCGCTTTTTGAACAGCTCGCAGCCGTAATCGTACACGCCTGTGATGCTGCCCGTTGCATGGTATGCATTGGCTGCACAGCCGCCGGAGCAGTACAGCTTAGCCCAGCAATCCTTGCACTCGGGGCGGGCGTAGGCGTTGCAGTGCTTGAACTCATCCCGCACAGCGGTATTGGTGACGCCCTTCCAGATATCGCCCATGAGGTACTTGGGGTCACCCACGAACTGGTGGCAGGGATACAGGTCGCCCCACGGCGTCACAGCCATATACTCGGTTCCGGAACCGCAGCCGGAGATGCGCTTGTAGATGCAGGGGCCTCCGGTAAGGTCGATCATGTAGTGGTAGAAGGTAAAGCCTTTGCCCTCCCGGCGGCGGCGGATCATCTCCTTGGCCAGGATCTCGTACTGCTCCTTCAGGATGGGCAGATCCTCCGCAGTCAATGCACAGGGATCGTCCGGCTTAGAGACCACCGGCTCCATGCTCAGCTCCGTAAAGCCCAGGTCTGCCATGTGGAAGACATCCTTGGTGAACTCCACATTGTTATGGGTATAGGTGCCCCGGATGTAGTAGTTCTTATCCCCACGGCGGCGGACGAACTCCTGGAACTTGGGCACGATGACATCGTAGCTGCCGCGGCCTGCATAGTCCTTGCGGAGACGGTCGTGGATCTCCTTGCGGCCATCCAGGCTCAGCACCACATTGTGGCACTCCTTGTTGCAGAAGTCGATGACATCATCATCGATCAGCATGCCGTTGGTGGTCATGGTAAAGCGGAAGTTCTTGTTGTGGATCTTCTCCTGCTCACGGCAGTAGGCCACCAGCTGCTTGACCACATCAAAGTTCATCAGCGGCTCGCCGCCGAAGAAGTCCACTTCCAGGTTGCGGCGGGTGCCGGAATTCTCGATCAAAAAGTCCATGGCCCGCTTGCCCACCTCAAAGCTCATCAGGGCACGGTCGCCCTGGTAGCGGCCCTGGGCAGCAAAGCAGTAGGAGCAGTTCAGGTTGCAGGTGTGCGCCACATGCAGGCACAGTGCCTTGACCACCGTATTGCGGTTCTTGAAGTCAAAGGCCATGTCCTTATAGATATCCGGCGCCCAAAGTTTGCCCTGGGCCTCCAGCTGGGCCACATCCTCCAGGCACTGGCGCAGGTCCTCCTCCGTAACATCCGGACGGTGGGCGTACTTTGCCAGCATCTGTGCTACGATCTCATCGGCCGGATGCTGCTTGTACAGGGCGATGATGTCGTAGGCCACCTCGTCCACAACGTGCACAGAGCCGCTGCAGGTGTCCAGCACGATATTATATCCATTGAGTTGATACTGATGTACCATTGATTTTCCTCCGTGAAAGATCACTAAAAATGAACACAAAAAATGCCGCCCGGCTCAGGCGGCATCCGATTGGAAAAAAGCTTACTTGTTGCTGTTCTCGCACTGCTGGTTAGCCACGCCGCAGGAGGTCTTGCAGGCAGACTGGCAGGAAGTCTGGCACTCGCCGCAGCCGCCGGTCTGCACGCTCTTGGTCAGGTCACGGGTAGCGATCGTCTTAATTCTTTCCATAATCAAAAACCTCTCTCGCTTGAAAAGATTGCGCTGTGCGAAGCATTGCCTCTGCCCAGCGATTTATCTTTTAGTATCATAACACGGGAGGCGATTTCTGTCAAGATTTTTTGGCACCGGGCTTCCTGCAAGGGCAGCATCAGCCGGGCAGGCGGGGCTGATAGCGCGCCAGCACTGTATGCAGCCCCAGCTCCCGGGCCCGGGCCAGCAGATAGCGGTAGCGGCACAGCAGCGCCTGCCGCTCGTAGATGCGCTGCTCGATCAGATCGGAGTCCACCTCCAGATCAAACATCATCTCATTGCAGCGCAGGCAGGCCAAGCACTCCTGCAGATCCTGCTCCAGCTCCGGGCAGTAGCGCTCGTGTTCCGGGTCCCGCGGTACACGGGGCGAGAGGTTGCCTCTTTCCGGGCGCAGAGTTCGTGTCATCATATGCAGCATCCTTTCTAAATCAGGCCAAGCAGCCTTTCAATGTCCTGTGCGAGTATACCGCACCGCCGGGGCAAAACCTGCCGCACCCTGGAGAAGTGCGTTAAGACGGCATTTTTTTATTTTTTGCAAGTTTTTTCAAAAATATGCTTGACAAATGCCTCCGATATGCGTATAATAACACACGTTGACCGGCTCACCCAGCCGGGCGGCACCACTGATGGGGATTTGCATAGTGGTAGTGCGGTAGACTCTGACTCTACTTGTGGGAGTTC
>Charlie_p2__coassemble_2164_pt1 | contig 12411 bp, 8 predicted proteins | sample Charlie_p2__metabat2_high_PE_031 | metagenome-assembled genome bin Charlie_p2 | reverse complement strand
GCTTTTTACCTTGATATGGTGCAAATGACAAGTTTTTGCCGTCAAGCCTTAAAAAAAGCACAGGACATCCAGGACGCCGACCGTTCCCACATTGTTGTGGGGCTGCGGCAGCTGTTTGATTACAGCACATTTTCCAACATCGTTGCAGAGTTTCAGCATGAATACCCCAACGCCTGCGTAGACGTTGTTCCTCAGGACAACCGCCGGCCGTTGGAACAGCTGCGTTCCGGTCAGATCGACATAGGATTTTTTTATGAGTCCGAGCATAATAAGGACCGTGACATCGCCTTCACTCCCCTGTTTTCCTTAGGGTATCATGTACTGATGAATCCCAACTCCCCCTTGGCTGAGCGACGTGCTTTGCATTTGGCCGACCTGAAAGGACAGAGCGTGGTCTCCTCCGGCTCCTTTGACAGTTTTCTGTCCGCATGCCAGGGACCTTCGCTGGAGCAGCTGGCTCAGGTCGGGGTGGATTGCAGCAAGGTCAGCCCCAGTTTTGAGGGGGCACTGATCATGATCCAGATGGGCACGGCCATGTCCATCGTTCCCTGTCTGGCCAATGCGGTAATCCCAGGCATGGTAAAGATCCCCTTGCTGGACTATCCCCCGGTAATGGTCGAGATCGCCGCCATGCGTCATGCCCCCCGGCTGGAGGTGCAGTCCTTTATCGAGATCGCAAAACGCCGGTATGGACGCTACGCCCACAACAGCTCCTTGTCCAGTCCGCAGCTATAAAACAGCAAAAACAGCGCCGCAGGTTTTGAACACCTGCGGCGCTGCATCGTTTCAGCTTATTTTATTAGGCACAAAAGCGGATCATTCCAGACCTGCCATCTGTTTGATGGACTTGATGGCAAAGGTCAGGGTCCGGCCACAGGCAGTACCGCCCATGACGCAGGGGTAGTTGTTCTGGAAGAAGCTGCCCGACATATCGCCGGTGACGTACAGGCCGGGGATGGGCTCGTTGTTGTCGTCCTTGGCCTGGCAGTTCTCGGTGATGGAGATGCCCTGCAGGCTGCACAGCAGCGAAGCGCCCAGCCAGCAGCCATAGAAGGGAGCGGTCTTGATGGCGCTCAGACGGCTGGCAGGCTTGCCGAAGTCCTCATCCTTCTGCATGTCGTACAGCTCGTTGTAGCGGGCCACGGTGGCGATGAAGGTATCCTTGTCGGCGCCGGTAAAGCCCATCTTGTCGGCCAGCTCCTCGATGGTGTCGGCCTTCATGATGAGGCCCTGGGCCTCAAACTCTTCCAGCTGGCTCTCCATCATGCCGGGGATATAGCGGGTCAGAGCCGAGCAGCCGATGGTATGGAAGCGGTCCACATCCTCACGGAAGTTGGCGTCGTGGATCATGGCGTAGACATGGCCGGGCTGCTGGAAGGAGGCGTGGGAAGCGTTGTCGTACTCCTGGCTCTCGTTCATGAAGCGCTCGCCGTGACGGTTGACCTTCAGGAAGGGCTGGCTGCCGGGGTTGTACTGGCCTACGGTGCCGGGGAATGCCTTGCCGCCGAAGGAAGAGGGCGACTCCACATAGCCGGAGTTGACGCCGGGAGCCACCAAGCCGCGGTCAAACAGAACCGGAGCGGCCTCGGCATCCAGGTGTGCGCCGGCCCAGATGGCGGCGCGGATGCCATAGCCCTTGTCGGCGGGGGCGTAGGAGCAGGCGGTGGTGACGCTGGTGCCCAGGGGGTCCAGCTGCTCCATCATGTAGGGGTTGCCGGCGTAGCCGCCGCAGGCCAGCAGAACGCCCTTGGCGGCGTTGATTCGGATGAAGTGGCCGTCGTCGGTGCTCTGGGCGATGACGCCGGTGATGCGGCCGTCGCTGCTCTTTTCCAGCTTGGCCAGGCCGGTATTGAAGTCGATGGAGTAGCCCAGGCTCTCAATGTACTCCTGGAACACCTGATTGCGGGGCTTCTCGGCGCTGCTGTAGTCCACCTGCTGGACCGGGAACATCAGCTTGCTCTGGCTGATCTGAGTGTCGTCGGGCCACTTGGCCTCGTCGCCCAGGGTCAGGTTGCAGGTGTAGTTGTAGGGTGCGCTCTCCAGAATGCCCGACACAAAGTCGTGCATGGCGGCGGACTCATTGATCCAGGTCTTAACCACACGCTGATCGCAGCGGCCGCCCATGGAGCGGGAAATTTCGCTCAGCAGCTCGGCGCGGTCCACCGGCGGAACGCCCTGCTTCTTGGCCTCGCTGCTGTCGATGGTGCCGTACCAGTGGCGGGTCTCCATGACGGCGGAGTTCTGCTCGATGATGCGGAAGTTCAGGCCGTTCTGAGCGGCAAAGGCGGCGGCACACATGCCGCCGTTGCCGGCGCCCACGATGACGATGTCGGTGTCCCAGGTCTCGGTGATGGCGTCCTCGTCGATGTCGGGCTCGGTGCCCAGCCAGTTGTTCTCATCTCCGGTGGGCAGCTGAACCGAGGTCACCACCGTCTCGCCCATAGCCTGGGCAAAGCAGCTCTTGGCGGCCTTCATAACGGCCTCGGAGGTGATGGTGGAGCCCGACACGCCGTCGATCTCAGCCGAACCGGCTGCCAGCAGCTGCTCCTTCAGCTGGTCGGCGGCAGCAGCGCCGTAAGAGGCAGTCTCGCCCGAGGTATCCACCACCACGTCGGTGACGGCGGTCTCGCTGAAGGTCATGGTGACCTTGACGGTGGAGGAAATGCCCTCGGCGGTGCCCTCATAGGTGCCAGGAGTGTACAGCCCGCCGGAAGCGGAGGCAGAGCCGGAAGCAGCAACGGAGGAGGAAGCCGAATTGCAGCCGGTCAGAGCACCAGCAGTGACAGTGCCCATAGCCGCAGCAGCGGCAATCTTCAAAAAGCCTTTGCGGGAGATCTTATTCATGATAAGGGGTCCTTTCTGTTTTTGTTCCACCCGTGGAGCACAGGCCCACGGAACTTCGTTCGACAATATTTTAACACAAAGAAGCCGTCTTGTCTTTTAAGTTTTCTTAACCAGAATTATATTTCCAGCACCAAAAAACCGGCACAGAAACTGCTGCAGCGTCCTGTCCGCCCCAAATCCGAAAGCATTGATTAAGTTTTATTAAGATTTGAAACTATGTTAAGAAAACTTAACCCGATCCAGCCTTATCCACCGTTTTGAAACAAAAAGCAGGCCGATACTGTGTACCGACCTGTCTGCAAAAGCAAAGATCTATTCTGTCATTTCACTCGCCTTCCGGGGTAAAGATATAGCCTTTTCCCCAGACATTTTTCAGGTAGACCGGCTTTGCGGGGTTCGGCTCGATCTTGCCCCGGAGATTGTGGATATGGACCTGCACCGTGCGCACATCCCCCAGGCTGTCCTTGCCCCATATCTTGGCATACAGCTGATTTGCGGTAAAAAAAGTATTGGGATGCCGGACAAACAGATTGAGGATCCTATATTCCATATCTGCCAGATGGATGGACGCTGCCCCTTTCTGGACGCAATGGCTGTTGGCATCCAAGCTAAAGGCCGCACAGTGATATCCATTGGCACTGGGTTCCGCCGCATCCATCTGTACACGGCGGATGTTGGCCATGATACGGGCCAGCAGGATCTTGTTATCATATGGTTTCGACACAAAATCGTCTCCGCCCAGCTCCAGCGCACGCACGATGGTTTCCGTATCGTCCAGGCAGGAAGTGAAGATGATCGGGCAATGGTGCCAGCTGCGCAGACGCTGACACAGATCCACTCCGTTCGTGTCTGGGAGCAGGATATCCATCAGGATCACGTCAAAGATCTCCCGCGCATGGGACAGCGCTTCGCCCCCAGTATCCGCGCAGGTGACAGAAAAATTTTGCTGGCTTTCCAGAAAGTATCGAGTGGTGTCCCGGATCACCGGGTCATCCTCCACCATCAGCACGCGGATCATAAACGGACTCTCCCCTTCTCTTTGCTTGTTCGGATGGCTCCGGGACGATCCTGCTCTAAAACGCATCCCCCGGAAAATCGCTTTCTTCTTAGTATACCGGATTCTGCGCTGGAGCACAAGGCTGTGCCTTTTCTTTTGCCGGGGCACCGTTTTTGAGGCTTTTGTGGAACAAACTGCCTTTCTGTGATCACCAGAACATATTGAATATGTTCATGATCAGAGTTATTGCTCCGCTCAGAACAAGACCCAAGGTCAAGAGCACCGCCACAACTACAAACACCAGATTGACCCAAAAACCACATCCAGAGCAGCCGCTGGGCTGCTTATCCGGGCCGCCAAAATTACGGTCGAAGGACGTTTTATACTGCGCATAGCCCGTGCTCCCTTTCCCAAAATAGCCATAATCTTTATCCGGCATTTGCTGTGCCTCCCCCATCAGACTGGAATGGTTTGCTCCATATCCAAAGAATAGCACGTTTTGGGACCAATAAACAGTACTTTTGCAAAAACAGCGAAAAAACACCTTTCTGCACGTCCCGCTGCTTGGTGCAGCACACCCTCCCTCCATTCTTCCAGCGGATGATCTGCACCGGAACAAAGGGTATTTTGGCCCCAGATGCACAGACTAGAGGAGAGAAAGTCCCTGGAACCACCTTTGTTTTTTCAAGAAATGAGCGCAGCAATGAAAAGTTTCACATTGGATGAAAAGCTCTTGCGCATTTTTTCTAAGACATCCCCTAAATATCCATGGAATATTCACAATCATTTGGTAGAATTATAAGGGTTAGGGCGCCGCTGACGGCTTGAAACGCCGCACATCCCCTTGCGGCCCTCTGCACCGCTGAACAAGCCGCAGAGTTGCTGTCAGACCGCCCGCACGCGTATAGGCAGCCCACCGGATCGGAATCTTTTTTCACTGTTTCCGCTGCAAGCCTGGCTCGTCTTTTAACAACAGACGACAAATGAACATACTAATATCAGATCGATCCCGGCAAAGGGGGCCGTTTGGGGCCGTGTACTTCCGTGCCGGCCGCCCCAGAAAGGGAGGACTATGCTCAAGCTCAAACACATCCGTAAAGAATATAAAACCGGCGAGCTGCTGCAGAAAGCACTGGACGACGTCAGTCTGAGCCTGCGTGACAACGAGTTTGTCGCGATCCTAGGCCCCAGTGGTTCCGGCAAGACCACGCTGTTAAACATTATTGGTGGACTGGACCGCTACGACAGCGGCGAAATGATCATCAATGGGATCTCGACCCAGAAATACTCTGACCGGGACTGGGACTCCTACCGCAACCACACGGTAGGCTTTGTTTTTCAAAGTTACAATCTGATCCCGCACCAGACCATTCTGTCCAATGTAGAGCTGGCGCTGACCATCTCCGGCGTATCCGGAGCGGAGCGCCGCCGCCGGGCCGCCGAGGCGCTGCAAAAGGTGGGCCTGGGCGATCAGCTGCACAAACGCCCCTCTGAAATGTCCGGCGGACAGATGCAGCGAGTCGCCATTGCCCGTGCTTTGGTCAACAACCCCGATATCCTGCTGGCAGACGAGCCCACCGGTGCACTGGACAGTGAGACCAGCGTACAGGTAATGGAGCTGCTGAAAGAGGTAGCCAAGGACCGGCTGGTGGTAATGGTGACCCACAACCCCGACCTGGCTGAACAGTATGCTACCCGCATCGTCACCGTGAAGGACGGCATCATCCAATCTGACACCGATCCTTTCCGGCCGGATGAATCGCAGCTGGAGCCGCCGGTGCATATGAATATGGGCCGGTCCTCCATGTCTTTGTTCACCTCCCTGGTGCTGAGCTTCAACAACCTGCGCACCAAAAAAGCCCGTACTCTGCTGACAGCATTTGCCGGCTCCATTGGTATTATCGGCATTGCATTGATCATCTCTCTTTCCGCCGGTGTCAATGACTACATCGCGGATATGGAGCGCTCCACCTTGTCGGAATACCCGCTGCAGATCCTTAGCAACGGCATCGACATCACTTCCATGCTCTCCTCCAGCCCCTTAGGGCAAGGCGTTGTCGGCTCACAGAACGCCCCTGAAGAGGGCATGGTCACGGTACGGGAGTTGATCACCCCGCTGGTGTCCGGCATCTCCTCCAACGACTTGGCCTCATTGAAGGCTTATCTGGAAAGCGACGCCGCATCTGCTGCACAGCACGCCTCGTCCATTGAGTATCTATACGGTGTATCTCCTCAGATCTATCAGATCCGGGAGGATGGCAGCTACCGCCAGGTCAATCCGGATTCCACCCTGGCTGCGCTGGGTCTCAGCGGCGTATCCTCCACCAATGAGGTGGTATCCTCCATGATGGATACCAGCGTATTCTATTCCCTGCCCCGGAACGAAGGACTGTACGACACCCAGTACGACGTAAAAGCCGGACGGTGGCCCGAGCACTACAACGAGTGTGTGGTGGTGCTGGCGGCGGACGGCAGTGTAACGGACTATGCGCTCTACTCCATGGGTCTGCGGGACAGCGCCGAGCTGGATAAAATGGTGCAGCAATTTGCCCAGAACCAGAATGTAGACCTTCCGGAGGACTTCCACGCCTACCGCTATGAGGATTTTTTGAATATCCGCTTCAAGCTGGCCAACCCTGCCCAGCGTTATGTCTACGATGACGCCCACAGTGTCTGGGTGGATAAGAGCGATGATAAGCCCTTTATGCAGGAGCTGCTGGCAAACTCGGAAGATCTGACCGTGGTGGGCGTTGTACAGCCCAAGGCCAATGCTTCCGCCACCATGCTGGGTTCCGGCATTGCCTATTCTCCGGATCTGGTCCCCCATATGGCAGACTTTGCTTCCAACAGCGAGATCGTCCACCAGCAGATGGCACAGCCGGAAGTGAACGTCCTTACCGGCCAGCCGTTTGGTGCGGAGGAAAAGGCTCCGGCACTGGAGCTGAACAAGCTGTTCTCTGTTGATACCGATCGCTTGCAGCAGGCATTCCAGTTCAACCCCGATGCACTGGATCTGTCCGGTGTGTTTGATCTGAACAGCGGCGCACTGGATCTGGAAGGTCTGGTGGATTTCAGCTCGCTGCAGCTGGACTTCAGCCAGCTGCCCGGTCTGGACCCGGACACCATTGGTGCTTTGATGGAAAGCCTGAGCCTGTCCATCCCTGCTGAAAAGGTACAGGCCCTGGCCCAGAAGGTGCTGAACGGTTACAAGGATTATGTGATCGGCAACGGATTTTTGCATCTGAACCGGCTGGACTTTGGCTCCTACCTGCAGACGCCTCAGTTCCAGCAGCTGATGAAGGAAGCTATGGAAGAGCTGATCGACAAGCAGGCGGTAAGCCAGCAGCTTTCCACTGCATTGCAGCAGGCTCTGGCCGGGTATTCTGCACAGCTGAACCAGGTGCTGCAGACTCAGCTGGGAAGTGTGCTGCAGCAGGTCATGAGCCAGGCTATGCCCAAGATCATGGCCACCTTGCAGACCCAGCTGCAAAAGGGTCTGTCCAAGCTGGCCAGCCAGATGGAAAACGCCATCAAGATCGATGCATCTGCCTTTAAGGATGCCATCTCTCTGAGCATGGATGAGACCCAGATCAGCGAGCTGCTGACTTCGGCTATGCTCTCCTCCAGCGCCACATATGATTCCAACCTGCAAAACTTTGGGTATGTGGACTTCTCTCGTCCCAGCCAGATCCGGATCTATCCCTTGGATTTTGAGAGCAAGGCTGTGATCCTGGAAGAGCTGGAGACCTACAACAACGCAATGACCGCACAGGGCGAGGAGGAAAAGGTGATCCGCTACACCGATCTGGTGGGCACTCTGATGACCTCTGTGACCGAGATCGTGAACATGATCAGCAGTATGCTGGTGGCCTTTGTGTCCATCTCGCTGGTGGTCTCCTCCATCATGATCGGCGTCATCACCTATATCAGTGTGCTGGAACGCCGTAAGGAGATCGGCATCCTGCGTGCCATTGGCGCATCCAAGCGCAATGTGTCCGAGGTGTTCAATGCCGAGACCTTGATCATTGGTCTGTTCTCCGGCATACTGGGCATCATCCTCAGCGAGCTGCTGCTGATCCCCGGCAATATGCTGATCCGGTCGGTATCCGGCAGCAGTCAAATGACAGCGGTGCTGCCGCTGGATGCAGCCGTGATCCTGGTGCTGCTCTCCACGCTGCTGACCATCCTGGGCGGTCTGATCCCCTCGATGAGCGCTGCCAAGTGCAACCCCTTCACTGCGCTGCGGTCGGAATAAGAGCGCTGATCCCTATCACAAATATTCCACCTGCGGCGGAGCTTCCCTTTCCCGCCACAGGCGCACAAAACCGGCATAGCCAAAGCTATGCCGGTTTTGTATTGCTCTTTTTCTGTTCCCACAGATAACAGCAGGGCCTCCCTGCCCTGCATCCGGTTTTCTATTTACTGTCATAAAGCCAAAAAAGTGATCCCCCACAGACGCTGCTGCTGTGGTCAGCCCACAGAACCAACCACCCGGCCTCCTTCTTTTTTCAGAACACCGCCGGGAGGATCTGCTGCCGCTCTGCATCCACGATGCCGTAGGTATTCAGCCGAAGCTTTGGGATCACCGGCAGGCTGACAAAAGCCAAGGTCATAAAAGCATCGATCTCTTCCGAGATACCATACTCCCGCAGGGCGGCTTTCAGCTCTCGGAGGGTCTTTTCCACCGACACTGCATCTTCTGTACTCATCAGACCTGCAACGGGGAGAGGCAGTTCTCCAACCACCTGCCCGTTGACGGCAAACGCCAGTCCGCCGCCATTTTGACGGACCCGATTGCCAGCCAGGGCCATATCTGCATCGTTGGTGCCTGCCACGATAAGGTTATGGGAATCGTGGGCAATACTGGAGGCTACGGCACCGCAGCGCAGGCCATAGTTGCCCAGAAAGCCGATCCCCACATGGCCAGAGTTGTGATGCCGCTCAAAAACCGCCAGCTTGACGATCTTTTGTTCCACATCCACGCCGGGGGCTGTCCCGGGATGGGTCTGGAAGGGGACGATCTTTTCCTGGGTCAGCAGCTCATGAGGGGTCAGGCAAATGACCCGCTCCCACTCCCCTGTCTGCCGAAGTTCCAGATCCTGCAGGGTGATCTCGTCCATATGGAAGGAGTTCAGTACACTGTCAAACCGCACCTTATCCAGCTGAAGCGGAGCCGGGTGAAGCGCACGGCCCTTTTCGGCCACCAGCTTGCCGGCCTTATAGACCTGTTCCACTGTGAAGTTTTCCAGATCCGACACCACGATCAGATCCGCTGCGTAGCCCGGGGCGACTGCACCATTTTGGGTCAAACCGAAGTAACGGGCGGGGATCAGGCTGCCCATCTTGATCGCCAGGATGGGGTCCACTCCTGCCGCCACCGCTTTGCGGATGATGAAATCGATATGGCCGCCTTCCAGCAGATCGCCGGGGTGCTTATCATCCGTCACCAGCATGCACCGCTCGCAATAGGGCTCCTGGAACAGCGGGAGCAGGGCCTGAAGATTCTGCGCCGCAGTACCCTCCCGCACCATGATATACTGCCCCCGGCGAAGCTTTTCCATTGCTTCTTCCAACGCAGAGCACTCATGGTCGGACTGCACACCCGCTGTGACATAGGCGTTCAGATCTTTGCCGCTGAGGAAAGGTGCATGACCGTCCATCGGTTTGCGGGCCGCTGCACAGTCCTCGATCTTTTTCAGGATCTTTTCATCCCCGTGCACTGTTCCAAAGACATTCATCAATTCTGCCAGACCCAGAACACGGGGCGATGCGTAATACGGGGCCAGATCTTCGGCTTCCAGCACTGCACCGGATTCATCCAGGTCTGCTGCCGGCACACAGGACGGCAGCATAAAGTAGACCGAAAGATCCAGATCCTTTGTGGTCTCCATCATAAACTCCAGACCGGCTGTCCCGGCCACATTGGAGATCTCGTGCGGATCGGTCACCACAGCTACGGTCCCATGGGGCAGGACGGCCTGTGCAAAGGCAGGGCCGCAGAGCATGGAGCTTTCGATGTGGATATGCCCATCGATCAGACCAGGACAGACATACTTTCCTGCAAGGTCCAGCTCTGTCTCCCCGGTGTATTCGCCTATGCCTACGATCTGCCCCTGGTGGATGGCCACATCTGCCTGTTCCACCTCGTTAGTAAAAACATTTACCACCCGGGCCCGTTTCAGCACAAGTTCCACAGGCCGTTCTCCCTTGGCAGCAGAGATCTGCTGCCGGCGTTGTTCTGTCTGCATAAGAGCCTCCCTTCCGCTTTGCCCCTGTCCAGAATTTCCGGTTTACTTCTGTGCTTCCGCCATCTGCCGGACGGCATCCTCAAAGCTGCTGCACTGGAAGATCGGCATGGAGCCAGCGAACATCAAATTGATGGGATAATCGAAGTTTTCTGCATTGCGTCCGCACTCATCCCGGTACTCCCGCGACTCGCCGTAGTTAGGGATGCGCTCCCGCATGGGGGTGGTGTCCCGCATATAACCAAACAGTTTTTTGCCCAGCTGGTACCCCATGCCGCACTCAAAGCTGACATCGTTGCTGGGTTCATAGCCGCGGAAATCGTTCAGGTCTGCCAGGATGATATCGCAGTCCCGCACATGCTGCTGGTAACGATGGAACAGCTGCGCTGCGGTCTGGTACGGATTCTCCGGGTCTGCTGCCGCCTCATTGTCCACAAGGTCCATCGGGGCAACTGCATCAAACCCATAGGATGCGCAGATCGCTTTCATCTGTTCGTACTTTGCACAAGCATCCGGGTCATAGCGCTCTGCACTGGCCAGATAAACCACCGGACGGTCATGCGCTGCCGGTGCGGCCGGGTTTTGCTGTGCTTTTTGCAGCCCAAGTGCCTGGTTTTTCCATCCTCTTCCAGGTCAATCATCATCAGGCGGAGGCAATCCGAGAGGTCGCCCTCGATGACCTTGCTGGCGCCGACAATGGACGGTGCAAACGGAAGATCTGCATAGGGCAGCGGCTTATTATCCGGGCCGCAGACGACGCCGTCTGCCAGGTGTGCGCCCTGCACCTTCCAGGTCAGCGGACGCTTGTCGCGGGTATAGCCATAGCAGCGGATGCCTCTTGCATAGGCCATTCCCAGCTCATAGATGGAGCCGCCGTCCGGCTCTGCCCCGCGGAAGGTCTCCAGATCCACCAGGATGGCCGTAGACTCATTCATGCAGCGGGCACAGTTCTGGAAAATAGCTTTTGCATGGTCACGCCGGTCCGGGCTGCTCATATCCACCGGGTTATCGCTGGGCATCGTGACCCCAAAACCGTAATACTCTGCCTTGCGGCGCATCGAATCCCAAAGGGTATAGCCATTGGTGTAAAAGCACTCCGGCCCTGCCAGGTAGAGCTTTTCCTTGCTAAACAATTTTACCTGCCAATCATACATAGAGGTCATTCCTTTCTTTTTTACTGCAGAACCAGTTTCATCAGCAGCTGCAGGAAGCGGGCGTGATCGGCTTTTCGGCCGATCTGCACCACCGGCAGATGCTCCCATACAAAGTGGTGACGGGCATCCAGCACCGTCATTCCCAAGGTCAGGCCGTCCTTGGTCTCCACGCCCACATGGCCTTCAAAGGTCTCCACAAGGGTAGGATCAATGGCGTATGCCACTGCCATACAGTCGATGCTGGTGCAGTACGCCTCAAAGCCCCGGCCATTGACAAAGCGGATCGCCTGGCGCAGGAACTTTGCCTCGGGTCGGCTGCTCTGGTCCAGTGCGGCAATGTCCTCCTCTGTCAGGTTGACGTCAAAATGGGTAGCCACATCCAGCCCCAGGCAGGTGAGCTTGATGCCGGATTCATAGACGATCTTTGCGGCCTCCGGGTCCACATAAACATTCCACTCGCTTTGGGGCGTATCGCCCGTGCAGTTTGCAAATGCATATTTGTTCAGGCCAAACATACCCGAAATTGCGATGATCTCCCGGATCATGGGCACGATCTGCGGCTCTTTGCGCAGCGCCATGGCAATATTGCTCATGGGGCCGGTGGAAAGGATGGTCACCTCTCCGGGGTTTGCCTTGACAAGATCGATGATCAGATCCACTGCGTGCTTAGGGCTGCGGGGGGTCTTGGGTTCCGGCAGGAAATTTTCTGCCTGGCCATCTGCACCATGGGAGAAGGGATCTTTGGGGGCAGAACGGACCATCGGGACCTCCATCCCCTTGCCCACCGGGATATCCGTCCGGCCGATCATTTCCAGGACCTTCAGTGCATTGACGCAGGTCACCTCAGCAGGGTAGTTTCCGTTCAGAGTGGTCACTGCCAACACGTCCAGTGCCTCCGACTTACAGGCCATCACAATGGCCATGGAGTCGTCCATGCCCGGGTCACAGTCCAAAATGATCTTCTTCTTTTCCATAAAAGGTCCATCCTTTCTTTTGCCCGATCACCCCCCGGACAGAGCGGGCGCTGTGCATTTGCTAAATATTCGATAAATATTTGCTAAATATTTTTTCGTTTGGTAAATCATATCATGTTTCAGCCCAAGAATCAAGCGGATTCCATCAAAAAACGAGCGCACGTTTCCCTTTTTATAAAAATCAAGTGCCCGTCCTT
>Charlie_p2__coassemble_1741_pt1 | contig 16254 bp, 16 predicted proteins | sample Charlie_p2__metabat2_high_PE_031 | metagenome-assembled genome bin Charlie_p2 | reverse complement strand
GGAATTTGTGCGTTTCGTGGATTTTGTTTGGCAGCGCTTTTTGCTTTTGAACACCCCCTCCGACCAAACGAAACCGCTGCACCCACCCTGGGAAAGCGGCAGGCGGGTTGTTTCTTCCCGGTATTTATGGTAAAATGAGACCGGTCAAACCCAAGGGCGGGTCCGCCGTCCTTTGATCTAGAAAATACAAGGAGGAAAACGCATAGACCCCCCTCCAGGAGATCTGTGCGCAACGAGAGAATGAGCGAAGAATGCACTCATGACTGCTCCCATTGCGGGGCAGCCTGCTCTTCCCGCGAGGCCCCGCAGCATGACGCCCCCAACCCTCACAGCCGCATTGGCAAGGTGATCGGCGTTGTGTCCGGCAAGGGCGGCGTGGGCAAAAGCATGACCAGCGCTCTGCTGGCCTGCGCAATGGCTCGCCGCGGCTATCACTGCGGCGTGCTGGACGCCGATATCACCGGCCCGTCCATCCCCAAGCTGTTCGGCATCCACGGCCGTGCTATGGCAGACGACCAGGGCTGCTGGCCGATCCAGAGCCGGATGGGCATTGATGTGATGAGCATCAACCTGCTGGTGGAAAACGAGGAAGATCCCGTGGTCTGGCGCGGCCCGGTCATTGCCGGCGCAGTCAAGCAGTTCTGGACCGACGTGGTCTGGAAGGACGTGGACTTCCTGTTCGTGGATATGCCCCCGGGCACCGGCGACGTGCCGCTGACCGTGTTCCAGAGCCTGCCGGTAGACGGCATCGTTGTGGTCGCCAGCCCCCAGGAGCTGGTGAGCATGATCGTAGCCAAGGCTGTGAACATGGCCGAGATGATGAAGGTACCCATGCTGGGCATCGTAGAGAATATGAGCTATATCCTCTGCCCGGACTGCGGCAAGAAGATCCAGGTCTTTGGCGAAAGCCATGTGGATGAGGTAGCCGCCAAGCATAACCTGCCTGTGCTGGCCAAGTGCCCCATCGACCCGGAGCTGGCTCGTCTGTCGGACGCAGGGCTGATCGAGACCTACGGCGGCCAGTATCTGGAAGGCGCCGCCGATGCCTGCGAAAAGCTGCTGAAGTAATCGCTGTCTTTGTCCCCTGCCCGGTACGCCGGGCGGGGGTTTTGTGTTTGCATGCCCCGGCAAGCAAAAGGCACACTTTTTCGGACGGGACGCAAAAGCACGCATTGCTTTATAAAATAAAGTCATTTCCCGGTTTTTGCTTTTTATTCTTGTTTTGTGAAGCGTGTCCGGCTTTTAATCTGTTTTTTCTAAAGTTTTTGGCGCAGCGCTATTGTCAAACGCAAAGCAAAGTTTTATAATAAAGGCGCACCGGGGGGAAAGCGGTGCTAGGATGCGGCCGGTGGGCCGCCCATAAATATGGGAAAAAGGAGTATACTGTTATGCTGACGAATGAGTATCTGAAGCGGGTGTATGAGGGTCTGGCTGTGCGCAATGCCAGCGAGCCTGAGTTTTTGCAGGCTGTCCGGGAGGTCCTGGAGAGCATCCAGCCCCTGGTGGAAAAGCACCCCGAGTACGAAGCCAACGGCCTGATCGAGCGTCTGGTGGAGCCGGAGCGCGTCATCAGCTTCCGTGTGCCCTGGGTGGATGATCAGGGCAAGGTACAGGTGAACCGGGGCTACCGGGTGCAGTTCAACAGTGCCATCGGCCCCTACAAGGGCGGCCTGCGGTTCCACCCCTCGGTCAACCAGGGCATCCTGAAGTTTTTGGGCTTTGAGCAGATCTTCAAAAACAGCCTGACCACCCTGCCCATGGGCGGCGGAAAAGGCGGCTCTGACTTTGACCCCAAGGGCAAGAGCGATATGGAAGTGATGCGCTTCTGCCAGAGCTTTATGACCGAGCTGTACCGCCACATCGGCCAGTTTGTGGACTGCCCTGCCGGCGACATCGGCGTAGGCGCCCGCGAGGTGGGCTATATGTTCGGCCAGTACAAGCGGCTGACCAACAGCTTTCAGGGCGGCATGCTCACCGGCAAGGGCCTGACCTTTGGCGGCTCTCTGGCCCGCAAGGAGGCTACCGGCTACGGTCTGTGCTACTTTACCGCTGAGGCGCTGAAATGTATGCGCGGCGACAGCTTTGCCGGCAAGACCGTGGTGATCTCCGGCTCCGGCAACGTGGCGATCTATGCCTGCCAGAAGGCTACCGAGCTGGGCGGCAAGGTCGTGACCATGAGCGACTCCAACGGCTATGTCTACGACCCCAACGGCATCGACCTGGCCTATGTGAAGGATCTGAAGGAGGTCCGCCGCGGCCGCATCAAGGAGTATGCCGACACCCATCCCGGCGCAACCTATGTGCCGGACTGCCGCAAGATCTGGGAGACCCCCTGCGACATCGCTCTGCCCTGCGCTACCCAGAACGAGATCGACAAGGCTTCGGCGGAGGCTCTGGTCAAGGGCGGCTGCACCGTGGTGTGCGAGGGCGCAAATATGCCCAGCACTCCGGAGGCCATTGAGGTCTACCTGTCCAACGGTGTTCTGTACGGACCTGCAAAGGCTGCCAACGCTGGCGGCGTAGCCACCTCCGGCCTGGAAATGAGCCAGAACTCCGAGCGGCTGAGCTGGAGCTTTGAGGAAGTGGACTCCAAGCTGAAGGGCATCATGGAGGGCATCTTCCACGCCAGCTTTGATGCTTCGGTGGCTGCTGGCTCTGAGGGCAACCTGATGGTGGGCGCAAACTGCGCAGGCTTTTTGAAGGTAGCCACTGCCATGCTGGCTCAGGGCATCACCTACTGATCCAACTATACAAATAAAACCGGGGGCTTTCCGTCATAGTGGAAAGCCCCCGGTTTTTGCATCTTAGTAGCGAAGAACGAAATACAGCACATACACCCAGCTCATCAGACCATGGAGAATGGCCCACCCTACCGAATGCCAGGTGGTATAGCTGATGACCATTGCCAGGGCACTGCCAAAGGTAATGCCGGATTTTACAGTTTTGTTGATGACCGTCTGGTTTTCCATAAGATCCTCCTTACAGCTGGGCCACAAAACGCTCCAACAGGGCATTGACCAGCTGCGGCTTATCACAGTTGGAATTATGGCCCGCATTTTCCAGCCAGACCAGGGGAATCCCGGTGCAGCGATGCCAGGCTTTGTTATATCGCCGGGTGGAACCCGCCTGATCCTTCCGGCCGCAGAGCAGCAGCGCCGGGCAGTCGATGCGATACGGCAGGTCTGCCGCCATCGCCTGGGCCAGCATCCTGTATCCATGGCCTGCCAATGCCGCATATCGGGGCCGATCCCCGGTATAGGCATCCATCATCCGACGCATCATCTCCTGACCATACGGAGAGACCGCACACCCCACGCTGCCGGACCAAACCAGCAGCGACCAAGGATACCAGCGATAGACTGGCTCCATCCGCTGCAAAAGATACAGCTCTGCCCCGGTGACATACTGCCGCTGCAGCGGAGCCGAATCAATGGAGACAAAGCCCTTCGCCCTGCCAGGGAACTGCTGCATAAAAGCCTGAGCCACATATCCCCCCATCGACTGGCCTACCAATACCGGCGGGGGCAGAGCCTCCCGCTGCAGGATCTCCTCCAGCCAGCGTGCTTTCTCCATCAGGGTAAAATCCAGCCGGAACGGCCAGGAACGTCCATGTCCCGGCGCATCCCACACCAGCACGGGGCAGCGCGGAGCAAAATACGCCAGCTGCCGCTCAAACAGGCGATGATCCGCTGTAAGACCTGGCAAAAACACGAGGGTATACGCTTTTTCCACGGCACGGCTGACCCAATAATGGATGGACCCGCAGGGGGTATCGTAGCTTTTTTCGGTCATAGGCCCTCCTTTTTATTCTGGGAGCTGCTGCGCAGAGGAAGCGCCCTCCTCTGCTGACGGGGCGCTCTCGGCCGGTGCGGGCGCAGAGGATGCGGCAGGCTCCTCCGGAGCCGCCGACACCGGCACATCCCGGTCGGCAGCAATATACACCACTACGGTGGAGCCTACTTCCGCCATGGTTCCCGCTTCCACACTGGCAGAGACCACACAGCCGGAAGCATAGGACCCATCATTGAACACCATAAAGCAGCTGGGAACCAGACCCCGGCTTTCCAGCTCCCGCACAGCACTATCCTGCGGGAAACCGATCAGCTGGGGCATCTCCACCATCTTCGGTCCTTTACTGACCACAAGACGGATGGTCTCCCCTGCCGGAAGCAGTGTACCGGCCTCCGGCTGTTGGCGCAGGATCGTGCCGGCAGGCACATCATCGCTGTATTCCTCGGTAACATAGAACAGATAGATCCCAGTATACTCCCGATGGTTCTGCACCTGCGCATAGGAGATGCCCACCAGGTTGGGCACCTGATTTTTTGGCTGTGTGATCACCGAAGAGGAGTCCGCTTCCGAGGATGCTGGAGACGATGCAGGAGGGGCCTCCAATGCAGAAAGACGGCCCAGCATGCTCCACAAGGTCAGCGCCGTCAGCACCGCCAGCAAAAGCAAAATGCTGGTCAATATGGTCTGCACCGAGGGTCTCCGCCCACGGCCTGTTTTGGCCCCGGCCTCCCCCTCCTCCGGAATGGAACGCAGACTGCGGGCCAGCTCATCGGTCTTTTCCGGCGAGGACAGGGCCTCCATCAGCAGCGGTACCGTCTGTATCCGCTCGGCGGGTTTGAGCCGCAGACCCATTTGCAGCGCCTCTGAAACATAGACCGGCACCGACGGTTCCAGCGTCTTAGCCCGTGGGTTCGAGTCGGACACTGCCCGCTGTGCTGCCGGAACCGGGCTCTGGCCGCAGACCATGCGGTAAAATACGGCGGCAAGGCTGTATTCGTCGGTATAGCGGCCCTCAAATTCCGCGGTGGAATACTGTTCCGGCGCAGAATAGCCTTCGTACAGCTGTTCGTGCAGGCCGCTGCCCGCCGTGCGCAGCCCCACGGTAGCATAGCCCGCCAGACGTGCCCGGCCATTATCCAACACACGGATATTTTCCGGGCAGATCCCCCGGTGCACCAGCCCCACCCGGTGCATAGCGACCACACCATCAAACACCGGACGCAGCATCTCCCGTGCCTGTGCCGGGTCTACGGGGCCGGGGTGCTCCTCCAGCCATTTCTGCAGCGGGCGGCCGCCCGGGCTCTCCATCACAGCATAGACCGTGTTATTGGCCTCCACTACATCCAGCACAGCCTCCAGACCGTTAGCCGGGGTGATCCGTTGAATGGAACGGTACAGGTCTGCAAAATCCATCCGGGTGGTCTTGAACAGCACCTCGCTGCCGGGTTTTGGACGCAGCATCAGGCCATCGGTACGCTCGGCAGAAAGGGTCAGCGGAAGATACTCTTTGACGGTCACACGGAAAGCACCGTGGTTTTCTGCCCCTTGGTAGAGGATGCCCTCTCCGTCAACGCGGATCAGTTCACCGATGGTATAGCGCCCAGCCAGCACCGTGCCCACAGGCAGGCTGCCCGCCGGATTGACCCCCGCAAACCGGTGGGCGCAATGAGGGCAGGCCGATGCAGGGATCGGTGCAGGGCGCAGACAATAGGGACACAGGCGGATCGCATCCACCGGGACTCCCCCTTTCCATTACAGCTTTGTATTTTATTGTAGCACATCCAACCGGAAAAAACCAGGCCGGGGATGTGCAGGCTGTGTGAAAGCCAGTCCCGACAAAGCAAACACCCTCTGTCCGGCAGGGACAGAGGGTGTTTATTGTTTTTACAGCAGCGAGGGGATCGTCTCGGTCAGCAGCTGTGCCAGCTGCGCATGTCCCTGACGGGTCAAGTGCATATGGTCCACCTGGTTGAACTCACAGGCAGCGGCATCCACAAAATGCACGCCATTGCGCTGTGCTACCAACCGCAGCTGTTCTGCTACGCCGCGGGAGCGCTCCACGCAGCCCTCGCCCATAGCGGGGTCGCAGAAGCCTTCCCCAATGGGCGGCGGCGCTACCACCAGGATGTTGGGCGCTTTGCCGCCCCAGCAATCGATGCTCTTGGCCCGCTGCAGCAGCCGCTCCATGCCAAGGCCAATGCACACGGCGTTGACACCAAAGCGCTCCTTTACATCGTTGGTGCCCAGCATGATCACCAGCAGATCCAGGAACTCATGGCTCTTCAGCAGCGGATACAGCACCGACAACGCATCCATCGACTCATGCAGCGGGTCCACGAACACGGTCGTTCGCCCGGAGAGTCCTTCCTCCGTTACCAGGTAGTCCGGCCCCAGCGCTGCCTGCAAACGACAGGTCCAGCGCTCCTCCTCATTAAAACGGATGCCTCCGTCTGCGCAGTCAGCCGGGTCGGCACAATAGCCATGGGTATTGGAATCCCCCAGGCAGAGAATATGTTTTTTCATTCCAAAGCCTCCTGTGTTTGGCGGAAATAATAGACTGCACCTACCAGACCTGCATCATTGTGCAGCTGTGCGGCCCGCAGCTCCAACCCCTGCGCAAAAGCCGGCATGACCGATGCCTTGACCCGGGCAGCCAGCGGATCGATCAGAAGCTCCTGCTGGGCGCTGACGCCGCCGCCGATCAGGATCAGCTGCGGATTGAAGATATGCACCAGCCCGGCCAGACCCTGTGCGATCTCATCGATCCAATCCTCCAGCAAAGCCAGTACCCGCACATCCCCTGCTTTGGCCGCAGCAAAGATCGCCCGGCCATCGCAGAGCGACGGGTCAAGGGGCGATGCATTGCGCACCAGCGCCGTGGTCGCTGCATAGCGCTCCCAGCAGCCGGAAGCTCCGCAGGTACACAGCACACCATCCAGTGCATGGACCCGGCAATGGCCCAGCTCGCCGCCCAGTCCCCGGGCACCTTCCAGAAGGCGGCCGCCGGTAAGGATGCCGCCGCCCACACCTGTGCCCAGCGTTACACCAATGACATCTGTATAGCCTTTTGCTGCGCCGGCCCAGACTTCGCCCAAGGTCATACAGTTGGCGTCGTTTGCCACTGTGACCGGCAGATGGAACACCTGCTCCAACGAAGCCTTGATGGGGCTGCCGATATAGTTAGGCAGATTGCCGCAGGTGCCCGCCACGATGCCTTTCCGGCTGTCGATCTGCCCGGTAGCGGATACGCCAATACCGGAAAGCTCTGCCGGATGGTCGGCAACAAACTGCTGCGCAGCTGCCAGCACGGTATCCAGGATCGGGGTCTTGTAACCATCAAAGCTAACGCTCTGCTCCTGCCGGGCCAGCACCTGGCCCTGCTCATCCACCAGGCCCAGTTTGACTGCTGTTCCGCCAATATCGATGCCGAGATACTGTTTCATAGCAGCCCCCTTTTATTGCTCCATTGCGCGGATCGCACCAGTAAAGCGTGCCGTGATCTCTGCCGGGCGGGTGATCGCACCGCCTACCACCAGAGCAAAAGCTCCGGCCTGCAGAGCCTGCACCGCCTGTTCCGGGCTGTGGATATGGCCCTCTGCAATGACCTTTGCCGGGCACTTCTGGGTCAGCTCGGTGATAAAGGCAAAGTCGATATCATCAATGCCCTTGGTCTCCGGCGTATAGCCCCGCATGGTGGTGCCCACAAAGTCTGCACCGGCCTCCGCACAGGCCATAGCCTCCTCCAAAGTGGCAATATCCGCCATTACCAGCTGCTGCGGATACTTAGCCTTGATCTGCCGGATAAAGTCTGCTGCCGTGGAGCCGTCCGGACGAAGGGCACTGGTGCCCTGTACTGCCAGGATATCCACGCCGCACTCCACCAGAGCATCCACCTCTGCCATGGTAACCGTGATATACATAGGGGTGCCGGGATAGTCCTTTTTGATGATGCCGATCACCGGCAGATCCACCACTGCTTTGATCTGGGTGATGTCCCGCACCGTGTTGGCACGGATGCCCACTGCGCCGCTTTGTGCAGCCGCCTTTGCCATCAAAGGCATCACGCCGCCTTCCTTGGTATACAGGGGCTCATGCTCCAGCGCCTGGCAGCTGACGATCAGCCCGCCCTTGATCTGGTCAAACAACGCTTGCTTATCCATTTATTGTTCCTCCATCTTGATTTTGATCACGATCTTATCCACTGCGGTGCTTTCCGGGCTGCACAGTCCAGGGTGATGCAGCTCCCCCGGGAAGAACAGCATAAACCGTCCCTGTCCCAGCGTGCCATTCAGCGCCGCGGGGCTATTCTGGAAACCGATATCCACCCGGTACTCTCCCACCTCAGCCCCCGGCTCGCTGGCATAGGCCCAAGCCTCGGCGCCTGTGAGATCCAGCTGCAGATCCGCATAGATGCGATGGTATTCCGGATAGGTGCCCTCTGCGGGATGAAGCTCAGCCTCCATCCGCATCACATAGACTTCCTCTCCATCCACAGGGGTCGTGCCCATCGGCAATGCGGAGAGGTCCTGCCGGGCCAGAAAGTCCAGTGCGGTGTCCAGATTTTTGTGCAGGCCGCGATACCGGCCCAGATGCTCCAGTGTATCACAGATCATTGTTCTGCTCCCTTCTGCGGTGCAAGCGGGATGGACAGCTCCTCTTGCTGTCCCCCCTGCCCCGCCAAAAGCCAAAAAACGCCCGCCCTCCTTGTATCGGGCAAGGCGGCCGGGCGGACCCCGGCTGCACTTTGCCCCACGGGAGAGAGGGCGCTTTATCCTTTGTAAACTGAGCGGATCTGGCTTTGTGTTTGATATTACAGCTTGGCCACTGCCTGCTCGATCATCCGCTGTGCCTCGACCACAACAGCCTCATCGCTGGGCACAAGACCCGGCATCGGAGCACGAACGCTGCCCAGATTCAGGCCATACATCCGATGCAGCAGCTCCTTCTGTACCGCATAGAGGTTGCCGTGCGCCTCACACATCTTATAGATGATGCGGTTGGCATCGTACTGGATGGCACGAGCCTCTGCAATGCGGCCTTCGTCCACCAGGCGGTGCATTGCGTTATACAGCTCCGGCATCACAGCATAGGTGCCGCCGATGCCGCCGTCTGCGCCGATGGCGCGGCCTGCCACAAACTGCTCATCCGGGCCATTGAACACCACAAAGTTGCCTTCGCCGCGGGCTGCAATGCCGGCATCCTTGAACATCTGGATATCCTGGGTGGGCATCGAGCTGTTTTTCACTGCGACCACGTTGGGGTTCTTCAGCATCTCATTCAGCAGGCTCATGGTCAGTGCAGTACCTGCCAGCTGAGGGATATTGTAGATCACGAACTCTGTATTGGGGGCTGCCTCGGACATTGCGTTCCAGTAGCGGGCAATGGCGTGCTCCGGCAGGTGGAAGTAGATGGGAGGGATGGAGGCAATGGCATCCACGCCCACGCTTTCGGCATGGGCAGCCAGCTCCACACTGTCGGCGGTGTTATTGCAGCCCACATGAGCAATAACGGTCAGCTTGCCCTCGGCCTCGCTCATCACAGCTTCCAGCAGCGCTTTGCGCTCGTCCGGGTGCTGGTAGATGCACTCGCCGGAAGAACCGCCCACATACACACCCTTGACCCCTTTGGAGATCAGATGGCGGGTAAGTGCTTTGGCGCCTTCGGCCGAAACGGCCCCGTTTTCATCATAGCAGGCATAAAAGGCAGGGATAACACCCTGGTATTTGCGGATATCTTTCATAAGATGCAAACCTTCTTTCGTTCGATCAGCCCTTGACGGCACCCATAGCGATGCCCTTGGTAAAGTACTTCTGGAAGATCAGGAAGATGATGATGATGGGCACAGCTGCCAGTGCTGCACCTGCCATGATCAGGCCAAAGTCGGTGCTGTTTTCTGCCTGGAGCTTTGCAATGCCCAGGGAGATGGTCAGGTTGCTGGTGCTGGACAGCATGATCAACTGCATGAAATAGTCGTTCCAGCTGTTGATGAAGGTAAAGATCGCCAGAGCGCCGATGCCCGGCTTGACCATGGGCAGTACGATGCTGATAAAGGTCTTTGCCTCACTGGCGCCGTCGATGCGGGCCGCTTCGATCATCTCCGTCGGTATGCCCTCACTAAACTGTTTCATCAGGAACACGCCGAACGGCCAGCCCACAATGGGGAATATGACGGCCCAGATCGTGTTGTACAGATGCAGAGAGCTCATCTCACGCAGCAAGGGGATCAGGATGACCTGTTTGGGCAGAGCCATGGCACATACGATCAGAGTGAACAGCAGCTGCCGGCCCACAAAGCGCTTTTTTGCCAGGGCATAACCAGCCATAGCGGCGGTGATGCAGGTAAGGATCATGGACATGACCGCCATGAACACGGTGTTCACCATCCAGCGGATGGCAGCGGGGACCACGGGGCCTACCGAAAAGTAGATGGGCTCGCCGTCGGCGCTGAACATACTGCCAAAGGGCACTGCCAGCTGCCACAGAGGGGCGCTTTTGCCAGCAAACAGCTTCTGATAGTTGGTAAGCACCCACTCGCTGGGCCACCACTCCGGAGTAGTGGCATTGATGGCCGCACCGGTTTTGAAGGAGCCGGTGATGATCCAGTACAGCGGGAACGCAAACAGCACCGCCACGATGCTGATCAGGATCAGGGTCAGGATCATATAGGCGCTCATTTTCTTGAGCTTGCCGGGGTGTTTTTTTCCCACTTTTTGTTTGGTCTTCATCCAAAGCACCTCCTTTTAATTATTTTGGTTGCCCAGCTTGAACTGGATGGCCGACAGCAGCGCAATGATCACTGCAAGCACAACACCCATTGCATTGCCGTAGCCATAGCGATACATCTTGAAGGCCGTATAATAGATGTAGTACATAATGGTATCGGTGCTGTGGTTGGGGCCACCGCTGGTCAGCAGCTGGATCAGCGCAAAGCACTGGAAGGAGTTGATGGTGGTGATGACCAGGATATACAGGGTGGTGGGCATGATGGCGGGCCACTTGATCTTCCAGAAGCACTGGAAAGAGGTAGCGCCGTCCACCTCAGCAGCCTCTACGATGGACTGATCCACGTTGCCCAGTGCCGAAACATACAGCACGATGGGCTGACCTACCGAGGTAGTGATCAGGATGAGGATGATGCAGCCCAAAGCAAACCGCTCATCGCCCAGCCAGTTGATATTTTTATCGATCAGGCCCATATTTTTGCCCAGGTAGTTAAAGATGCCGTAGTAGTTGTTGTACATCCACTTCCACACCACTGTGACGGCTACCGAACCGGTGACCACCGGCAGGTAGAACACACAGCGGAACAGGCTGGTAGCCCACTCCGGCAGGTCCACGATGGCGGAGCTGACCCACAGGGAGAATACGCAGGTGACCGGCACCGAGACCACAACAATAACAAAGGTGTTGCGCAGTGCCCCCAGGAAGATGGGGTCGGAGAACAGCTCTTTATAGTTTGCCAGGCCCACAAAGATGTCGGCACGGTTCATCGTGGAATCAAAAAAGCTTGTTACCACACACAGGATCATGGGGTAGATAACAAACCCCACAAAGAAAACCAGGCTGGGCAGCAAGAACAGGTACGAGGCGACGGTCTCCCGCCAAACCAGTGCGCTGCTGCGCTTGTGCTGCTCCAGGGCTACAGTCTTAGCAGCCAATAAGATCACCAAACCTTTCTTTCAACGTTCGGCCAAAAAAGGATCACAAAGGCATCTTGCCTTCCGCAAAAAGCCCCTCCCTCGTTTGGGAATCTGCGAGGAAGGGGCGCTCATTCAATAAAACATGTCTGGTATGGCAAGCATCGGCACCCCAGCGCCTGCCCTATGCCGGACACACCTTGTGGATCTTTTAAGCCTCAGCTGCCGCAGCTGCGTTGGAGTTGTCCACAAAGGTCTTGACAGCGGTCTCCACCGGCTCACCGGTGCCCACACGCTGCAGCATATTCCACCACTCGGTACGAGCAGTAGCCCAGCCCGGAGTGATCTGATAGTAGTCGCCCAGGTATGCCATGAACTTGCTGTACTCGCTCATGATCTCGTTGTCGGCGTACAGGTCGCCCACGCTGGAACGAACCGGGAAGTAGGTGGAAGCCAGAACGCTCTCCCCTACCTGTGCGGGGTCGGCTGCGATGAAGTCGATGAAGGTCTTGGCAGCCTCTGCCTTTGCCTCGTCGCCGTTATCAAAGATGCCGAAGCCCCAGATGCCGCCGCACAGCTTGGGATCGCCGCTGTCGGTGGGGAATGCCATGGGCATGATCTCGTCGCCGTTGTTGGTCAGACCAGCCTCGTTGTTATCGGTGTTCAGCTGCTGTGCGATATTCCAGCAGAAAGCCATCTGCAGGGTGCCGTTGCGGAACAGGGTGATCTCGTCGCCGCCCACGATGGAAGCGTCGAAGTTGATGCCCTCGGTGTCGTACAGAGTCTGGATCGCCTTGACGTTCTCGGCAGAATCAGCGGTGTACTTGGTGTGATCTGCATCGGTGAAGGTGCCGCCATACATATTGTTGATGATGGCGCGGGTGCCCTGGTCACCGCCCTGACCGCCGCAGTACACAGCTGCCACGTTCTCGTAGCCGCCCTTGTACAGTGCATCCACCGTTGCCAGGAAATCCTCAGTGGACCAGGTGTGGGTATCGGTGTTGACGTACTTCTCAGCGCCCACCTCACGGACCTTGGTCATGTTGACGGCCATGCAGTGTGCAGTCATGCACAGGGGGTACTCAAAGTAGTTGCCGGCATCGTCCTTGCAGGCCACAGCCACAGACTCGTAGATGTCCTTCTTGGCCTCATCGGTCCACAGGTCGTTCAGAGGCAGCATCACGCCCTTAGCGCCCCAGTTGGCCACCAGGCGCTCGGGGCCTTCCATGATCAGGTCCGGTGCGCTGCCGCCCTCGATAGCGGTGTTGACCTGGTCGTCACCGTTGGTGTAATCCAGATACTCCACAGTGACCTTGATGTCCGGGTACTTGGCATTGAAGTTGGAAACGATCTGCTGCACCGTCTCATCCTTGCCCCAGCCGCCGATGGGGTATGTCCACAGCTTGATGCTGGTGGAGGAAGCAGCTGCACTGCCGGAAGAAGCAGCTGCACTGCTGGAAGGAGCAGCCGAGCTGCTGGAAGAACCACCGCAGGCAGCCAGCGCACCAGCCGCGCCCAGGATACCGGCGGCAGCCAGGAAGGAACGGCGGGAGATCAGATTTTTCATAGGAAACTCCTCCTTATATATAGTCATGAGAGCGGCCGTTCGTGCCGCGGCCGCATTTTGTGCCTTTATTATAGAAAAACTTTTTCATTTTGTCTATGCACGGCATTCACAATTTTTCAATAGCTTTTCAGTGCAAACGCACAGTTTTATGGGATACTTCCTAAAATACTGTTAAAAATCCCGCAATCTTCTGGCTATTCCCCCATTCTGCACCTTGTCCTCTGGATAAAGTCAAAAATTATTTTCGTAAGTTTTTTATCAAATTGAAAATCTTTTTCTAAAAAGAGACATACTTTTCCGCAAAAAGTATACTCTCTGCACAGAAAAACCGCTGCAAATGTGGGCAATGCGCCTCTTGCCAAGGCTGAGCGTTTCTTTTATACTTTTTGCAGGGTATGCATCTGCAATGAATTGGGCCGTGCCGTTTTGTGCCCGCAGCCCGCCCCTGCTGACAGATGCCATGATAAGAGCCGGCCGCGCTGCCGGTACAGAAGGTATGGTAAAAACAGCCCTATGCTGAACGCACTGCTCCCTGCATAGGGCACCGGGCACATTGATAAAGGAGAAGGATATGGCGATCAATTTTTGGGAGCTGCTGCAGCAGCGGCAGGACAGTCTGACCAAGTCCGGGCGGATGGTGGCCAACTATCTGATGCAGCATGCGGACGAGGCACAGTATCTGTCCATCTCTTCCCTGGCGCGGGAGTGCCGGGTAGCAGAAGCGACCGTGTTTCGGTTTTGCCGGGCGCTGGGGTTTGAGGGATACCATGAGATGCGCATTGCGCTGGCACAAGCCAACGCCACCGGCTCTATGGTCAGCCAGCAGGAACCAGAGCCGGGAGCCAGCACCGCCACCTTGTGTGAGCACGCCAACGCCCTGTTTCTAACAGCCATCAGCGGAACACAGAACACCCTCTCCCCGGAGGCTGTGGACAAGGCATCAGCTCTGCTGCAAAAGGCCCAGCAGGTATTTTGACTGGGACAGGGCGGCAGCATGCTGCTGGCCAATGATATCTGCGCACGGTTTGCAGGACTGAACACAAAGTTCCGCACGGCTGGCGACAGCCACTTGCAGCTGATGACTGCCAGCCTGATGGGGCCGGGGGACGTGGTGCTGTTTTTGTCCTACTCCGGCGCCACCCGGGATATGATGGAGACCCTGCGCACCGCCAAAGCCGCCGGGGCGCAGGTGATCCTGATCACGCATTACGAGGACTCCCCCGGTGCCGAGCTGGCCGATGTGGTCCTGCTGTGCGGCGCACAGGAAAACCCGCTGGACTCCGGCAGTCTGCCCATCAAGGTTGCAGTGCTGTATGTTGCAGAGGTGCTGCTGCTGCGGTATATGCTGGACGACCCAGAGCACACCAACGCCGCCAAAGACCGCACCAGCGAGGCCATGGCTGTTAAGATGGTTTGACCCGCAAAGCGGCCCCGTCAGGGGCTGCTTTTTGTTTATAAGGAGGGTTTTATGGATCACACGCAACAAGACCTGCTGGCCTTTTTCAGCCAGCAGCCTCAAGCGCTGCCCCTCTGCGAAGCTTTTCTGCAAAAATTGCAGGCTCAGCACCCCGAGACCCATACCCGTGTGCAGAAGACCCAGATCACATTTTCCAACCGGCATATTTTCGCCTGCCTTTCCTTTGCCCGGGTGCGAAAAAAAGCGCTTCTGCCCGATCCCTACCTGGTACTGACCCTGGGGCTGCCCGCACCGCTGGCCTCGCCCCGGGCAGAGATCAAAACAGAACCCTACCCCAGCCGCTGGACCCATCACATCCTGCTGTCCACCCCGGATGATCTCGACCCGGAGCTGATGGGCTGGGTGGCCGAAGCCTATGCCTTTGCCCAGGAAAAGTAGGGCGGGCAAAGCAAAAGAGAATCCTTACAAGAATCGCAGATATGCACAATTTTTAGGGATTTTTTTCTCCCTCAGGATTTTTCTTCTAGATATTGATTTTTTAGGGATACAATTTTATACTTGTATTAACGAATCACCCTTTTACAGATTGGAGGTTTTGGCATGAGATCAAACAACAAGCTCGCTATCAGTGTCCTTTCCCTTGTTTTACTGGTAAGTTACTTAGCTGTCGGTGCATTTGCTATTACCCCCTCTCCCAACAATACGCTTTCTCTCCACTCTCCTTATGGTGCTCTTGCCTTGTGTTGTCCTCGTTGTTCTACTGACAACTGCGTACAGGCTGAAGTCAAAAAAACATGGATAGAGTATACATACTACTACACTTACCATTGGGCCACTCTTTATTGTAGTGGATGTAAGCAGACTTGGAGTGTCGTACTGTTGGAAATTCCCAATATTACAACCCGCAACAAAGACAGCTCCTCTAAGAGCGAAAATAGTTTTGATATAGCAAACTAAATATCAGCTATATTCGCCATTGATAAGAAAGGTTTATCCTGCAATGTTTCATAGAAAACAGGCAGCAAGCATTGTACTTGCCTTGCTTTTAATGCTCAGTGGTTGTACCCCAGCAGAGCCTGCACCTCCCAACACCTATATTTCCACATTTTCAAAAATAGCGCAGGAGGCTTTTTCTCCTCCCGACGTATTTGCCCAGCAAGCCCCTCACGGGGAGGACTATGAGATCCAGTGGGCCGACCCCCAGATGGAAGCCCGGGTGCGGAGCCTGCTGGACCGGCCCACCGGGGCGATCCGCCACAGCGATGTATGGGACATCCAGTCCCTCACCCTCTCCGGCGGCACCCATATCACCGCCTACCAGGGTCTGCCCCAGGACACCGAGCTGGCTAAGCCCACCAGCAAGCTGGACGAGACCTGCCGTATCGAGGGCGAAATCCCCGCCGATGCCCCCAAATTGGAATCTCTGGAGGATCTGCGCCACTTTGACAGCCTGTGCGTGCTGCGCTATACCGTCCCCGTCAGCGGACCCTATTTGACCCAGCTGCCGGACCTGAGCGGCTGTGAGGACCTGCGTTCCCTGGAGCTGGCGGTACAGGACACCGCCGACCTCTCTCCCCTGGCCGGGATGGACCAGGTCACCAGCCTGAAACTCCAGGTAATGGGCGATACCGTGCCAGACCTGACCCCGCTGACCCAGATGGAGAGCCTGCGCTATCTCTGGCTGGATGCGCCCCGGGTGGACCTGTCCGGCCTGGCGGGCAGCGGCATCACCCAGCTGCAGCTGCGGGCCTCGGAGATCCTCTCTCTGGAACTGTTGACCCAGATGCCGCAGCTGAATGCCTTGCGTCTGGATGGCACCCCAGCGGTGCCCAGCTATGAGC